>SAMEA104315434__coassemble_153_pt1 | contig 51626 bp, 50 predicted proteins | sample SAMEA104315434__metabat2_high_PE_014 | metagenome-assembled genome bin SAMEA104315434 (sample SAMEA104315434) | gut metagenome | biome: Monkey gut; feature: monkey-associated habitat; material: faeces | place: China | collected 2013
TTCCACCAAATGTTTTGGGATTTTTTTTGAGGGTTTTTGTTAGTTTCTGTGGTTTGTGGGCGAGGAGAAGGTGGTTTGTAAAGATTTTCTCTCTAGGATAACTAGAAATACTAGGGGGGACTATAGATACTATAGAGGCAGGAAGGGATAGGAATTCTAAGGTATATATATAAGGAGGAGAAAATCTTACTAAAAGAACCAAGATGAGCTGGATTTTGTTTTTTTTGTTATTTATTTTTGTCTTTACATTTTTTTTTTTACCTTTGCAAAGGTTTACACTATACATATATAAGCTTATATTTTATGAAACGAATCGGACTTTTTCTTATTTTTGCGTTAATCCTGTCATTCACCAATGTACATGGCATTCATGCACAGGGCTTTTTCAAACAACTGCTTGAAGCGGCGGGTTCTATTCTTGAAGACAGTTCTACGAGCGGCAGTTCCTCTAACGGCAGTTCTACGAGCGGCAGTTCTTCTACGGGTAGCAAAAGTGCAAGCGGTTATATCCCGAATGTCACTTTCAAGGTTACGGAATGCGAGCACTGGGGCGATGGTGCTGTTTTAAGGTTTGTTCTTACAAACACTTCTTCCGAGGATATAGAAATACTCATTAAAGATAGTTCTGACGGTGAACAGTATGTTGCTTATGACGAGAACAACAATAAACGTTCTTACGTTCCCGTAGTCGGTGGCAAGACGCTGACGGGTCTTGGGGATGGATATTGCGCCAAGCTGCCTGCTGGCATTCCTGTGAAGGGATATTTTGACATTGCGAACGTGCCGACAAGTACGACAAAGATTAATAAGCTGTACTTTGCTGGTCGTGTAGACAAAGATCTGGGTCATAACACAGGAAAGGAATACAGCTACCTGATAGGCGAGCAGACTATCACTTACGCGAAGAACACCAACAGGGACAACATCTTCCTTAGCATCCCGATAGTGAATTACGCCTATACGAAGGCTTATCGCAGTGGTAAGGATATTGTTCTGGAAGGTACGCTTACAAACAAGGGTGGTTCTGACATGAACATGCAGGCTCTTTACTCCGATGATAAGTCCAGCATATACGACAGTGAGGGTAATGCCTACAAGGCGTATATGATGGTTGGCGCCAACGAGCTTTCCGCTTTCTCTGACACGAAACTTCCTGCTGACATACCGGTGAAATGTAAGGTTGTGGTAAAGAACGTGCCTGCCTCTATCCATGAGTTTAGCATTGTAAAGAAGTATTTCGAGATAGGAGAGTCATATTATCTGCAATTCAGGAACTTCAAGTTCTAAAGGAGCACTACGGCTCTTCATAAATTCATTAACTTACCTAAACATCATTAACGTATGAAAAAGACAAGTTTATCCCTCCTTGCCCTCTTTGTGTGCATGGTCCTTGCTTCTTGTGGTGGCAGTAGCGCTGAGCTGACGGGCAAGGGCGTATTCGGTGACATTCCGCAGTATCTGCTGAAATGCTACGAGATGAACAAGCAGTATGCTGACGAGCTTGAGTTTGAGGACAATAACAGCAATCGCTACAAGATTGAAGACAAATACAATGACCTGTGGGCGCACTACAAGAATGACGACTTCAAGATAGTGCAGAAGATCAACGACTTTAGGCAGCATCCAGTGTCTGTCGCCGGTGGTGAGGAGTATGGCATCAAGGATGCTATCATAGATATAGAGAACCATAATATCAGTCTTAACTCCAAACAGAGCATAACGCTCAATGTAGAGATGCGCCCAGAAACGCTCCCCTCAAAGGCTACGTGTCTCTTCCTTGACGAGAAGGACTCTGTGATATTTTCCGCTGCAGTGATCACTAACGGCCGTCAGGGCAAGGCGACGGCATCTATCCGTTTCAGAAATTTCACACCCGAGAACGCTCAGCAGCGTGACTATCTGAAGTTTTCCATCTATATGCTTGACAGAATCAAGACTATCAAGCTGGTCACTGGCGATGAAGTCAATACCAGTCTTGAAGGTCTGAAGGGTAACATGGATGCTCTCATCAAGACTCTTCACGAGGCTGGCGTGCTGGAATGCGCTTCCCTGGAGGAAATGGTGAATGGCAACTACGCATCCAAGCAGTCTGGCGATGGCGAAGAGACAGAAGAGGCTGACAAGAACAAGCCTGGCAAGGCGGACCTGGCGTATTTCGGACTGCGCGGGGCTGTGAAGTCTTTTACGGAATACAGGCACGAGACCTTGGTATACAAGAACACATTTACCGAGAACGGCAAATGGGAGACCATTGACGGCAATAAACTTGGCAATAACTATTCTGACATTAAGCGCGACAGTGAGAAGCGTATAGTCGGTTTCACAGATGGAGAATACGGCAGTCAGTCCACATATGCCATCACTTATGACGAGAAGACGGGCTGGGTAACAAAGCTGTCTATTCAGGATGCTGACGGTGGCTCCACTGCCGTCACATACACTTATGATGAGAACGGCAACGTGGTAAAAGAGGTGACCAACGCCACCTACATAGAGATGGGTGCCGACGAGCCTACAAAGGTTAATACCACCACCACCTACAAGATTGTTGACACCGACAGCCACGGCAATTGGACTAAGCGTTCTGCAAAGTGTTCAGACGATAGCTATTGGGAGGAGAAAAGGACCATATCGTATTACAATTAAGCCCATATTGGCAAGTAATTGATACCATATTGGCAAGTAATTGACACCTTATTATATATATAGGGCGGTTTCTGAAGTTTTCAGAAATCGCCCTATAATATTTTCTTAACACGGATATACATCTATTTTTGCAAGAAAATAGCTACCTTTGCAGACGAAAGCGTTTTTCCCACCTTTGTGAATACAAGGCGGACTCGCTGATACAAAGACTTTATCCCGTATATCCTAATGAACAAAAGACATGACTACAAGGGGCTTACCGACGCCCAAGTACTTGAAAGCCGAAGAAAACACGGTGTGAACATTCTGACACCGCCCGAGAAAGAAACTCTACTGGACGTGCTTAAGAAGACGTGCCGTCACTGGATAAGCGTAAGCATGGCAGTGCTTACTGTTGCCGCCCTTGCCTCCGCAGCGGTTCTTGGCGGCAGCATGGGAGCCGTGATATGGATTATGCCAGGCATCATGGCGTTCGCCACTGCGCTGATTCTCGTGGTAGGACTGTTCGGCGGGTTCAAGGACCCTCTGTTCAAGATACTCATCATGGCGTTTGTTCTCTCCATCGGCATCTCCATATATGAATATGTATGGTGCGGAACAGGTTTCAAGGTGTTTTTCGAACCAATAGGCATCATCGTGGCTCTGATACTTGCCACGAGCATTGCTTTCTTCCTTGAGCGAAGTAACGAGAAGACGTTTCGCAGCCTTAACGAGGTGAATGATGACACTCTTGTGAAGGCTATCCGTAACGGCAACGTCTGCCAGGTACCGCGCAGGGACATTGTAGTGGGCGACATAGTTCTGCTGGAGGCTGGCGAGGAGATTCCTGCCGACTGCGAGCTGCTGGAGTCACTCAATCTCTCCGTGAACGAATCGTCACTGACAGGCGAGTTGCAGGCTTCCAAGACGACCAATCCCGAACTTTTCGACAAGGAGGCTACCTATGCATCCAACCTCATCATGAAGGGCACCATAGTCCTTGAGGGCTACTGTACGGCACGGGTGCTGGCTGTAGGCGACAGTACGGAGAGCGGTAAGGTGTTTGAGTCGGCGCAGGTTGACGATGGCGGCTCCACTCCGCTGAGTGAGGAGCTTGACGGCCTGGCAAAGCTTATCACCAGAGGCAGCTACGTGTTCGCCGCCCTTGTCGTGGTGGGGCGTATAATCATCTATCTCGCTGACGGCACTGTCGACTTCTCTTCCGGCAGCGGCTGGATAGACTTCGTGACCTTCGTGCTTAACACCGTCATGATAGCCGTCACGCTGATAGTGGTGGCAGTGCCCGAGGGCCTTCCTATGTCTGTCACGTTGAGCTTAGCGTTCAGCATGCGCAAGCTGATGAGGGAGAACACGCTGCCGCGCACCATGCACTCCTGCGAGACTATGGGTGCCACCTCCGTGATATGCACTGACAAGACGGGTACTCTGACGCAGAACCAGATGCAGGTGGCTGACACAAGGCTGGCTGATACTGACACCTCCCTGCTTGCAGAGATGATAGCCCTTAACACCACTGCCGACCTTGACCTCTCTGACAAAGACAATGCGAAGGTGATAGGCAATCCTACTGAGGGCGCGCTGCTCTTGTGGCTAAAGAACAAGGATGTTGATTACCTGACTATTCGTGAGAACGCAGAGATAATAGACCGCTTGCCGTTCTCGACGGAGAATAAATATATGGCAACCATTGTGAAATCTGCATATAAGGATGGTACTTATGTTTTCGTGAAAGGTGCGCCAGAGATATTGCTCAGTATGTCCGATGTTTCTGAAGCCTGCAAGCAAGCCTACGAAACCGACCTGCAGCAGTATCAAGACAAGGCGATGCGCACCCTTGGTTTGGCGTATATGGAGATAAAAAAAGGCGACGATGTGCTTGCTGATGGTAAACTGAATGTCAAAGGGCTTACCTTTGCTGGTATCTTCGCCATCTCCGACCCTGTAAGGTCTGACGTTCCTGCCGCCATCAGGGAGTGTGTCAATGCTGGCGTACAAGTGAAGATAGTGACCGGCGACACCTCTGGCACCGCCAAGGAGATAGGCCGCCAGATAGGTCTATGGAAGGAGAATGATACAGAGAGAAACATACTGACGGGCACAGAGTTTGCCGCCATGTCTGACGAAGCCCTCAAAGAGAGGGTGGCTGAGATAAAGATACTCTCGCGTGCTCGCCCAGCCGACAAGGAGCGTCTGGTAAGACTGCTAAAACAATGCGGACAAGTCGTTGCCGTCACTGGCGACGGCACCAACGACGCCCCTGCCCTTAACGCTGCCGACGTCGGTCTGTCGATGGGCGACGGTACTGCGGTGGCGAAGGAGGCGTCAGACATGACCATTCAGGACAATTCCTTCTCTACCATCGCTAATGCCGTGATGTGGGGCCGTTCGCTCTACAAGAACATACAGCGCTTCCTGCTCTTCCAGCTTACGGTGAATGTGACAGCCTGCTTCCTTGTGCTCTCGGGTGCCTTTATGGGGGCGGAGTCACCGCTGACGGTGACGCAGATGCTGTGGATAAACCTTATCATGGACACCTTCGCCGCCATAGCCCTGGCATCGCTGCCACCGTCACGTAAGGTGATGGAAGAGAAGCCTCGTGACCGCAGGGCATCCATCCTCAGCCCCTCCATGCGCACGGAGATAGTGGGAGTGGGCTTCTTCTTCTTCTTCCTGCTGGTGGCTATGCTCTATATCTTCGAGCATGGCGAATACACTTCTATGTGCGACCTCCTGCTGCACCCTCACATAGGAGAGCGCGACGGCCTGAGCCTCTATGAGCTGACGCTGCTTTTCACCACCTTTGTGATGACCCATTTCTTCTATCTCTTCAACGCCCGTGCCTTCGAGACTGGTCGTAGTGCCCTTCACTTCAAGGGCTGCGAGGGCATGCTGCTCATCGTGGCGGTGGTGTTCTTCGGTCAGATAGCGATGGTGGAGATACCTCTGTTGCAGGATTTCTTCAACGTCTGCAGCCTGAGCCTGGAGGACTGGGTGATAATCGTAGTGGGGTCCTCCCTCGTGCTGTGGGTGCGCGAGGGGTGGCACCTCGTCACCAGAGGCTGATGCGCCACAGTGACCTACATCTTGCTCTTCACCATGCTGACGATGGCGTCGAGGGTCATGAAGTTCTTCGGGGTGACATCGTGTGAGTCGAGCGTCACTCCGTATTTGTCTGACAGCAGCATCATGATGGTGGTGATGTCAAGCGAACTGAGTTCGGCGAAAAGGAAGTCGGAGTCGAGGTCTGCCAGCGGCAGAGCGTCTTCAAGGAGTGTGCGTATCTCTTGTTTCATGTTGGTGGTTTGGTGGTTTGGTTGTTTGGTTGTTTGGTTGTTTGGTTGTTTGGTGGTTTAGCTGTTTGGTGGTTTGGTGGTTTGGTTGTTTGGTTGTTTGGTGGAATGACGCATGCCGTAGAAACGGCAGCGCACAAGGACAGCGAATTAAGTATTAAGTAATAGTGATTAGTGATTAAGTAATTCTCTGAACCTTACTTTATGCTTTCGAGGAACTGGATGAGATACCTGCGCCAGTTGCGCCATGTGTGTCCTCCCCCACTCTCGTTGTATGTATATGGATATCCCTTTGCGTCAAGTCGCTTGCGGTGCTTGTCCACGAGTTTCTTGACAAAGTCGCTGCTTCCTACGGCTATGTAATACAGTTTCGGTGGGTCGGCGAACTGCTTTGCGAGCTTTCCGTCAATGTCAGAATATACACCTATGTTGTCTGTGGTGCCCATCTTCCTGCTTACCTTGTCCTTCCACTCCTGGCTTACGAATGGCAGTCCTGACGCGAAGTCGCCTATAGCTCCAGTGATGTTTCGTACATTGCGTATGCCCTTGTCGCCCAGAGCGTTGGTGGTCTGTGCGGAGAAGAGACCTACATAGTCGAACATATCGGGATTGTTGGCAGAGATGAAGAGCGTATGCAGTCCTCCGAGCGACAGTCCCGCGATGGCGCGTCCCGCCTTGTCGTTTCTTATGCGCAGCTGTTCTTCGGCGAATGTCACTATCTCCCTTACGAACGACTCCTCGAAGTCGCCCAGCATGGAGCGCATGTTGTTAGCCTGCGGCTTTGCGTCCATGTATGGGCTCTCGCCTGGTGCGGCATCCAGCTCCACATTGCCGTTAGGCATGACGACCACCATAGGCTGGCATTTCCCCTCCGCAATCATGTTGTCCATTATCTGCTGCAGGCGTCCCATGCCGAGCCATGCGTTCTCGTCACCGCCCGAGCCGTGGAGCAGATAGAGCACGGGGAAGCGCGTTGTCTTCTCCTTCTCGTACTGCGGCGGCAGATATACGGAGAGTCTGCGCTGCTTCATGCCGTTGAGGGTGGAGGGATACCACATCTTCCTGACCGTGCCGTGGGGCACGGGGTTGTCCATATAGTACGTGCCGGGGTATCCCGGTATGATGAACGCACTGAGCGTATCGGTGATGTCACGCTCCGTGAAGGTATTGGAGGGGTCGGTGATGGTGCTGTCTTCGTTCACGATGAAGTTATACGTGTACATGTCAGATGTCAGCACTCCCGTGGTGAATGTCCATACATCACCCTTTTTCTTCATGTTGCCCTTTATGCCGTCGCTGCCCTCTACGCTTACCTCCTCTGCCGTGGGGTTAGTATATCGCAGTGTTACCCTGCCGTCGCTGCCTATGGATGGCTGCGCCATGGATGGCAGAGAGATGGCGAGCAGCCATATATATATATAATAAGGTGTACGCATAACTGAATATTTTTTTTATTTTACCATGGCAATCTTTGCCACGCACCCTTCCGAGGCGTCCTCTGTGGCTATGAGCACGTTGTATATGCCTGATGCGCATCTTTTTCCCGATAGGTCACAGCCGTCCCACTGGTACATGGCGGATGTGGTGCGGCCCGTATGCACTACATATCCCGTGGCGGTGGTAATCTTTATGTCGGCACCTACGGTCACTCCCTCTATTGTTATCATACCGGTGTACGCCGGGCTGACGGGATTAGGATATACCTTGACATTGTCCTTGTCGAGCGATGTCGGCACTGCCACGGCATCCGTAGTCACGGAGCAGAGTCCGCGGTCGGTGGCGCAATATAGCGTGCCCGTCTGCTGGTCTATGGCGAGGCCATACACTTTGTTGCTCAGCAGCAGGCTATTCTCCGTGGTATAGTTCTCCACCTGCGTATCGTTGTCGGCAGAGATGACATACACGCCGTTGTCCATCGTTCCGATGAACTTACGGTTAGCACCATCAAAGATGATGCAGTTGGCACTCACAGTCGACAGCAGATAGTCCGCCAGTCCTGTGCCGTCATTACGCGCTACCTTATACTGCTCCACCACGTTGGTGCTCGTGCCCACGCTTTTTGCAGGCAGATAGCATACGCCCTCGCTGCCGCAGAGCCATACGTTGCCATTGTTGTCGAGGTTGATGTCATTCAGATGATACCAGTCACCAGTATATAAGGCTGCTCCGTCCTGATTGTAGTCAGGGGTATATTTTGTCAGCGCATCGGTGGTGGGGTTATAGCAGTAGTATGAGATATTGTCAAAACCAGAATTGATGAACCACAGGTTTCCTTTAGAGTCCCACTTGGCATGCACGAAGTACTGCCCCTCGTCGTCCAGTTCGCTGTGCGTCATGTGCGTCCACGTACTCTCCGTCGCTACCCCGTTGACGAGTGTCTGGTCCAGTCTCAGCAGTGCGTTGCTCGATAAGGAGTTGAGCACCCACAGCGTTCCGTTCTTGTCGTATTTCGCCGTGAGTACCATCTGGTATGTCGGTGATGTATTGTCTTCCGTAGCCCTTATAGGCGAATTGGCGTTATACCATCTCTTGACGAATTTTCCGCCGTAGTACTCGTACAGTCCGCTCTTCGCTGCCACCATGACGTGGGCTGTGTCGCGCGGATCGATGGCGATTTCGCTCGATGCCACGTAGTTGAAGCCCAGTTCTTCCTTTGACGGCAGCTCGAAGGTCGACCATCCCGTATCGGGTTTGTAGATGTGTATCCATCCAGGTTCGTAGCTGTCAGCATCTCTCGTCCATCCCCTTACTGAGGTATAGAGTCTGCCGTTTATCCAGTTTATACTGGCAAAGCTGTTGCTCTCTGGTCCATCGGGCTTCACTCCCCTCTCCCACTGCGGTGCGTAGGTACCGTCGTCCTGCAACTTCACCATCATGAGGGTGCCGTCACTGGCGTCTGTCCATGAGCAGTGATGTATGTAGTCTGGGAGCGGAGTGGTGTTTCTTACGGTGTTTGTTCTGTCCAAAGCGTTATATATGCGTCTTCTGTTCAGCTCCGCCCTTATGCTGTCTATGACCTGAGACTGACGCCTCCAGTATGACGGCACGCTCCACTTCGTGCGGTCCAGCAGATTGTCTTTCAGGCTACCCGCTATAATGGTAGCGTTGCCATACTGCGACATATTATATCTGTTGACAAGGAATAGCGAGTCGTTCTCCACCCTTGCACCCATGAAGTATCCGTCCACGTCAAAGCGGTATGCTTCGTTTACCTCCTTGCGCTGCGTGTTCACCCTTATGGCGCCATACTGCATCACCACATAGGCATCCACACCGCTGCATGCCAGGGCATATATCTCCTTGCTCCTCATAGTGTTCTCATTGAGTATGGCACTGATGTTCGCCACGCTGTGGTCCCTGGTGCTGAGCAGGTCAACGTTGCCATTGACATAGCCTATGACGAGACATTTCGTCTGCCTGTTCCAGCAGATGTCCACGATGTCAGTGTTATCACTCAGTCCGTTCATGGTGCTGTAGCCCGTCAGCGAGCCGTCATTGGTGTTATACGAGAAGAGTCTGCCGTCTGACACGGCAAAGACCTCATTGTCCGTAGGCACCACGTGCGTCAGCTTGTTATACGAGAGGTAGTGCGTCCACTCCCCCAGCTGCCTGGCCTGCACCTGCAGCACGGCGAGCAGCATTATTATGTAGAAAAAAATCTTCTTCATCGTTTGTTTCTTTATGGTGATTCAGAAAATATGTATTGAAAGCTTTATAGCCAAGCCTTTGCAAAGATACTGAAAATATCCGAATATACCCGTTATCTTCAACTTTTTTTAGCATTATGCTTTCAATATCGTCTCCACCCTTTTCCTCAGTCCGTAGAAGAGCACGACGCAGACAAACACTACTGCGGCAAGCATCCACAACGGCACTACGGCCATCAGTGCCCTCAACGTCATGAGCACCTTACCATGCACCAGATAGATATCGTATGAAGTGTCAGCGACAAGGCGCGGAGCATGCTTACACCATCCTGCTGGCACCACGGGCAACAGAAGCATCAGTACAAGGACTGACGGGTAGTTCGCCAATACATGGCGGAGCACGGAAAACGATTCTGGGGGAACTATAATATAGTATAAGGCAAGGAGCGCACTGATGGCTATACACCATGACATGAACGAGAGTGCGAGATACGCCCTTCCTCTTCGCCTCTCAGCATAATAGGATGCCTGGACGCCAAGCGTGAACATGGGAATGGATACAATCGCCCAGTCTGCTATCATAATAAGGGCTCCCACTGATACCGCCACCGTCATGAGGTTCAATACCAGCATGGCTCTTGCCATGCCATGCTTCACACGCACCTGCGCAAAGACGGCAAAGGCGGCATAAAGAAATATGATGACTCTCACAAACCACAGATAGCTGTCGCCGAACCCCCACAAGAAATCATAAAGCACACCTATCACGCCCGACCGTGGCAATACCACTTTCTCTGGCAGCCACTGGCGCACTAACATCCATATAACAGTAACCAGTAGAACAGGGATATACACTCTCAGCCAGCGTTTCTTCAAGAACGGCACAAGTTCCAGATGCTTCTTCTTCTCACTCTCCATCAGTCCGAAACCAGACAGGAAGAAGAACACACCTACCGCGAAATAACCTCCGTAAAGGTTAAAGAAATCGTATACTATGCTGTCAGAGAGATTATTATGCGACACATATTGCGAGTAATGATGAAGCACTACCGTTACTGCGGCAGCAAACTTCACCATGTTTGTCAGATTGCGGTCAATAGCATACATTTTTTATTGGGTTGTTGGTTTTAGGTTGTAGGTAGGGTGGTTGAGACGAGGGGCGTAGAAACGCCCTCGCACGATGACTGAGGGGAACACAGACCTGCAACTACTTTATACACTCTCTTCCCCGCCGTATACGTGCTGTCGCCCTTCTGCATCGCCTGCATCAGTCCGCGCAGGTCGCGGCGCAGCGCAAGGCGCACGTACCACCGGTCGAGGGGGCCTGCCACGCTATGCAGTCGCACCCTACGCTTCTTCTGCGAATAGGAGAAGTCCATGAAGGATACACCGAACTCGTTCACTATGCTTCCCTTCACCATGTCGCCACCGTCATTGAGCAGCAGGCAGATGCCGCTGACATACGCGCGCCCGAAGTCTATCTCTATATTATAACGCATACGCTCGCCATCCTTCTGCGGCAGCGATGTCTGTGCCACCACTGGCAGGAATACTAGCGAGAGGAAGAGGAAAAGAAGGATTTTTCGCATTACCACCAATACTTATTTACTTAATTAAACTCTTTTGCACTGACGGCGGCGTTCATCCTTATGTTTTTCAGCTGTATGTCGGTGCAGTCACCGTTGCGCTCATACATCATCACGCGGCTGACGACGGCTGTCTGTCTGTTGAAGACGAGGACTATGCGCGTGTACATCTGCTTCATATCCTTCTTCAGCGGCAGGAGCGTGGCGGTATAATGCGCGGCATCCGTCTTCACGCTGACCTTGAAGGTCTTGGAGTCCGTGATGCACCGCCCCACCATGCTGTTCATCATGATGCGGGCTATCTCCTTAAACATCCTGTTGCGGTTCACGTCTATCACGTCACTCCTCTTCCCCTTGCGCAGCGTCACCTTGCTGCCATTGAGTATGAAGGTGTATGTATACGGTGTAGTGTACTCCCACCGCAGCCTGTCGCTCTGCTGGTATGCCATTCTGCCATGCGACACCATCTTGTCGCCCAGCATCTTCAGCGTCTTCGTCTGCACGAAGTCCGCCTGCATAGTCTTCATCTGCGCCGTGGCGCGGCTGATGGTCTGTATGGCAGCCTGCTGCTCGGCAGGCGTCTGCGACTTTATCGTCAGTGCCACGATGCTAAGGATTATTATAAGGAATATCTTTTTCATTAACTCTTCACTATTAACAGGCATCCCGCCACTATCAGCGCTACGCCCAGCCATTTGTTCCATTCCACTGTCTCGTGGAACACCGCCGTCGCCGCCACCATGCCGAAGACATAGCTGAGCGACACCAGCGGATACGCCACGCTGAGCGGATAATGCTTCATGATATACGCCCATAGCAGCCCTGCCGCCGTGAATGTCACTCCGCAGAGTGCCAGACGCCAGTTGAGCAGCATCTCGCGGCAGTAACGCCACGACCATTCAAAGGACGGCGTATGCTGCAGTCCCAACTTGAGCCATACCTGACCAATGGCCAGCAGCAGGCTCTGTATTATGCATAAGGTGTAATTCAATTTGGTTGGATCTAGAAAAACTAGAATTTCTAGTGGTTCTAGAAAAACTAGAAAACCTAGAACTTCTAGAACTTCTAGAATATCTAGAAAAAAAAAGACTCTACTTAACCACCACCCTGCATCTCACCCACAGCTCCTTTGGCTCCTCGTCGCCCAGTCGGCGCGCGAAGCTTCTGAAGAGCGGTGTGCTCTCATCATGCTCCACCACGAGCACGCTCTTCGCCCTGCCCTCCGCTATCAAGCGGCGGGCGTCGCGCATCGCCCAGCGGATGGAGTCCGCTCCCTGCGTGTATGTGGTGTTATATCCATGACAGTGAGTGCGTATGGCGATGGCACTGCCTACCGTGTTGTGCGTGCTCTGCATGAAGAGCGTAGGCTTCAGCAGCTGTTCGCCCCCCTCACACAGCTCCTCCAGAAACTGTTCGCTGGTCTGGAGCATGCCGTAGGCGGTAGCAGAGATGATAGCATCGGGCGTCTCTATGCCCGCCTCCTCAAGTGCCTTTAGCGATGCCACGGTGGCGGCCTTCATCAGTCTGTTCATACGGCGCCCCTCGCGCGGCGATATGTAGCCTGCGCACTGCGCCAGAGCCTCAGCACTGTCTATTACCACCTCTGCCGCTATTCTTGCCTCAACAACTGTCCTTGCCTCAACCTCGCTGCCAGTCTGTTTCTCCACCTCCACCGGCTCGCGGGAAAGCAGCAGGGAGCTGTCATTGCCGCCGAAGCCGAAGGCGTTACAGAGGGCATGGTCTATCCTCCCCTCCCTAATGGCGGTGAGCGGAGTGATGCAAGCCTCGTCAGGGGTGGCGAAGCCTGTGTTCTGCGGCATAAAGCCATGCTGCATGGCGAGGATGGTCATGACGGTCTCTATGGACCCTGAGGCTGACGTGGTATGTCCCGTCATGCCCTTGGTGCTCGATACGGGCGGCATCTCCGTGCCGAAGATGCGGCGCAGGGCAGCACTCTCGCTCGGGTCGTTGTTTGGCGTGCCGGTGCCGTGGGCGTTGACATACTGTATGTCCTGCGGCTTCATGCGCGCGGAGCGCAGGGCATCGCTCATGGCGAGGAAGGCTCCCTCGCCATCCTCCGACGATGCTGTCTGATGAAAGGCGTCACAACGGTTGCCGTATCCGCCTACATACGCCTTGGCGCGTCCCTCTGCGTCACCGCCCTCTATCACCACGAAGGCGGCACCCTCACCGAGGTTCAGTCCCGCACGGGTGGCATCGAAGGGGCGGCACGGCTCGTGGTCAAGAATCATGAGCGTATTGAAACCATTGAGATGGAACTTGCTCAGTGCCTCGGAGCCGCCGGCTATCACGATGTCCGCCTCGTCATTACGCAGCATCTCACAGCCCGTCATTATGGCGTTGGCGGCAGAGGAGCAGGCGGTGGAGATGGTGCACACCTCGCTTTTCGGTATGCCGCACAGCTCCGCCATCATCTTTGTACCGCTGCCGCAGTCATGATGGCGCACGTACTGCAGGGCTGCGTCGTCCGTCTTCATGGCGGTGAAGAGACGTTCCGTCACGTCCATACCGCCCACCGTGGTGCCCGAGAGGAGCGCCACGCGCCTGCCCTCCAGGCTCTCCGCCGTGATGCCAGCATCCGCCATGGCCTGACGTATGGCGATGGCACCCATCAGCGTGGTGCGGCTGACAGTGGCATCTGCGGCAATGCCGAGCATTGCCTTCATCTCAGCGTCAGACAGCTGCACCTCGCCCACGGGCAGTTCCTTGTGCTCCGTATCGAGATACCTTACCGGGCGGATGCCCCTCCTGCCTTCTTTCATGGCGCGGAGCACCCCGGCGGTATCATTGCCTACGGCACAGAGTATGCCGAGTCCTGTTATGGAAAAACACTGCGCCACCTTACTTCTGCCTGTGTTCCGCCACATACTCGGCGATAGTCTTCACATTCTTGAATATCGCCTTTCCCTCAGCGGCATTGGCGAGGTGTATGCCATAGTTCTTGTCGAGAAGCACGATGAGCTCCAGGGCATCGATAGAGTCCAGGCCTATACCGTCATCGCCGAAGAGAGGTGCATCGTCAGAAAATTCCTCCATAGAGAGGTCTTCCAGGTTCAATGCCTCTTTAATCTGTTTCTTCAGTGTCTGTATCAGTTCTTCCATTTTTTTTTCTTATATATATATTAACAATGTGTATATTTGTGTGACGCAGGAATAATCCTGCCCCCCATAGACTCACTACTTATCCAGCTTTGTCATAGTGACTACCTTCGCTCCTGTCTGTTCGAGTATCTCGCGCCCGTGCAGGAACGTCAGTTCCACAGGTGCGTGGCATACTATGTCCTCCGCCTTGCACCCGCACTTTCCGCACAGCTCCACAGCCGCACGCAGCGTGCCGCCAGTGGCGAGCAGGTCGTCCACTATCAGCACCCTCCTGCCCGTCAGGTTGCGTGTCTGCATCTCTATGGCATCCTCACCATACTCTTTCTCGTATGTGGCTCTGACGGTGTTGCCAGGCAGCTTGCCTGGCTTGCGCGCCACCACGAGGGGAACACCAGCGGCATAAGCGCAGATGCCTGCCACCACGAAGCCGCGCGACTCTATGCCCACCACGCAGTCGAAGGATGGGACATTATTCATGATATGGTCCACTATGCCGTGGAGGTTCTCACTGTGAGAGAAATATTCGTTCATGTCCACGAACGTTATACCGAGCTTTGGGAAGTCCTCGTAGAATTTCAATTCAGTCATGGTGGTGGTTTAGTTGTTTAGTGGTTTGGTGGTTTGTATGCAAAGTTAATGCAAATAATTTAATTTAGCAACAATTCACCTTTTTTTCTTTTCTTACTTCTGCCAACTATGGGGCGTATGATTCTTTTTCTCCAGCCTTTGAAGAATGCTTTATCGCTTGCGTGGCAGGTTACAAACCTGCCCTCCCAGTAAACCTTTCGCTTGCGTGGCAGGTTAAAACCTGCCCTCCCAGTGAGCTTCACTTTATCACTAATCACTAACACTTACAACTTAATAACGTGCCTTCGTCTGTGTCGCGATGACAGTATGCGGTGCTTGCGCCTCACGTATTTTCTGTAGCCCACCACTACGGTGACTCCGCCCACGGCGCATAGCAGTATGAGGAGTATGCCTCCTCCGAGGTTGTCGCCCTTCACGCGCGACCACATCGCCAGCACCTCGGGCGTATGCTCACCGGCATCATGGATCATGGCGCAGCGCGCCACCACACTGCTGTCGGGGTACATGATAGGATTGAGGTGAGCGCGACGTCCGTCCTCACCGAAGAAATACGCCAAGTTCAGAGGCTCCTGCCACTTGGCGGAGTCGCTCATGGCATCCAGTATCTCTTTTGACGCCACCGCACTGACATAGCCCGTGGTCTCCATATTGTCGAGCGCCACGTCAGGGCGGCAGAGATAGTTGATGAAGTACGCCGCCGCCTTCGGGTTGCCAGCATACTTCGGTATCACCCATCCGTCATACCATACGTTGCTACCCTCGCGCGGCACCTCGTAACCTAAGTCCACGCCAACCTTCTCCGCCTCTTCTATAGCCCATACGGCATCACCGCTCCATGTCATGTTGAGCCATGCCTTGCCTTTCGTCATCGTCTCCTTGCCGAAGTCGGCCTCCCATCCCTCGATGTTAGGCTTCAGGGCCTTGAGATACCTCTCTACGAGGGCGATGCTGGAGGGCGAATAATCGTTCATAAGGTCAGTAACGGCAGTGCTGCCGCTGGCTATCTCCCCACGATGGGCGTAGATAAGGGCGGTGCCGTAGCTGTCGCGGTAGGAGTCTTTCATAAGCAGCTTGCCGCAATACTTGCGGTTCCATAGCGTTGCCCAGGTGAGAGCGTCCTTGCGGCTCACCCTCTCCTTGTTATATAGTATGCCTGCCGTGCCCCACATGTAGCCCACGGCATAGTCGTGAGCCATGCGTCCGTTGTTGCTCACACCGTCAATCTGCCTCTTGATGTATGGCGACACGCAGCGTATGTAGTTAGGCGTCCTTCCGAAGCAGGTGTCAATAGGCAGCAGGAGGTCTTTGCGCAGCATGCGCTCTATGATATACTCCGAAGGGCACACCACATCGAAGTCCTCATGGCCTCGCTCTATCTTGGTGAGCATTATCTCGTTTATGTCAAAGGTCTGGTATATCACCCTTATGTCCTTGCCCGTCTGCTCCTTGTACCATGCGGGGAAAGCGGCGAGGCGGTCCTCGTCGATATAGTCGCCCCAGTTATAGACCTTCAGTATCTCGGTGCGCGGCTCCTTGTGGGTGCACGATGCTGTTAGTAGTGCCATGAGACAGGCGAGCAGACAGCAGACAGTGCGTATGTATCTTGATGGTTTCACTATTTATTAGCTATTTTCTTTCTTCTGTTGATAATAACGAGGAGCACGAGCACCACCACGAAGATGATGGTGGAGAGCGGACGCAGCTCAGGTGTCAGTCCGCCCTTTCGTGCGTCGGCATAGATATATGTGGAGAGAGTCTCCAGGCCTTCGTTGCCGATGGTGAAGATGGTGATGGCGAAATCATCGATGGACAGCGTCACGGCAAGCATGAAACCCGTAATCATGCCCGGCATGATCTCAGGAATTATCACCTTGCGCAGAGCCTGCATGGGCGAGGCACCGAGGTCCAGTGCTGCCTCGTAAAGGTTTGGATTCATCTGCTTTAGGCGCGGCAGCACGCTCAGCACTACGTAGGGCGTGCAGAAGGTGATATGCGCCAGCACCACCGTCAGGTAGCCCTGGCTGACGCCTAATGAAACGAAGAGCAGGAAGAGCGAGATGCCTATGATGATGTCGCCATTAAGGATAGGGATGTTATTGACAAAGAGAATGGCACTGCGCATCCTGTTCTTCATGCTGTAGATGCCTATAGCCGTCAGCGTGCCCAGCAGCGTGGCTGCTAGAGCCGTGATGAGAGCTATGGAGACAGTATTGATGAGCGCATCAGTCAGGGAATGGTGTGTGCCGATGTCGGCAAGATTCTTGTAGAGCTGCAGAGAGAAGCCCGTCCAGTTGCCCATCACCTTCGACTCCGTGAATGAGAACACCATGATAATGATGATAGGCGAATAGAGCAGCAGCAGGAGCAGCCACAGATAGCCCTGGCAGAGAGTCTTTTTAAGAATGTTCACGCCCGTGTTCATGCTATGCCTCCTTTCTCCGTGTCATCCGACGCAAACAGTGTGGATGCGCCGATGAGCAGCAGCATGATGAGGGAGAGGGCGGCACCGTAGTTCCACATGGAGTTGTTCACGTTCTCCTGAATGGTAGTTCCGAAGAGCTTTATGTTGTTCATGGTGAGCAGCTCTGAGATGGCGAAGGTGGAGATGGTAGGCATGAACACCATGAGTATGCCGCTCGTTATGCCAGGCATGGAGAGTGGCAGTATGGTCTTGTAGAACACCTGCCACGGCGATGCTCCGAGGTCTTCAGCTGCCTCGATATAGCTGCGGTCCATCTTCTGGAGAGTGTTATAAATAGGATATATCATGAAGGGTATGAAGTTATACACCATACCGAAGAGCAGTGCGCCCTCGCCCAGTGCGATGTCGGCATAATCGAAGAGTGCCACGGTGGCGAGTGTGCGCACCAGTATGTTCACCCACATGGGGAGGATGAAGAGCATGATGATGGTGCCGGCATACCGCATCCTTGTCTGCGCCAGGATATAGGCGGCAGGATAACCGAGGATGATGCATATCAGCGTGGTCAGCGTAGCGATGCCGATAGAGTAGATAAAGGTGTTGACATCCTCTGACCGCTCCGCGAACATGCGGAAGTTATGGAGCGTGAAAGCACCGTGCTCGTCGGTGAAGGCATAGCCCACTATGAGCAGCAGCGGCACCACGACGAAGATTGTGGCGAAGACTACGTAAGGCAGAGTCCAGCTCTTGCGTGAGGAGAAAAACTTTTTCATTTTCCTTTTTCTTTTTTTTCTAGAAGGGCTAGATGTTCTAGACTTTCTAGTTATTCTAGAACTTCTAGATTTTCTAGAAAGTCTAGTTATTCTAGCTTTCCTATTTATTTTCTTACCTCAAACTTTCTTATCTTCACTCCCACGTGGTCTCCGAGGTCCCACTGGTCCTGCGTATCCACATAGAGCTTCTCGCCCCAGTCGGTATCCACCGTCAGCAGGTAGTGGTCGCCCTTGTAGAGTATGAAGCTCACATCGCCCGTGAAGATACCATCCTCCTGGTTGTCCGTCAGCTCCACCTCATGGCACGGCACGTGCACCGTGACCTCCTGTCCGTCAGTCAGCTCGCCGTCAGTCTCCACCACGGCATAGCCCTCCAGGGGGTACTCGCAGCCAAGGAATGTCACCCTGCCGCTGCTCACCGTGCCGTGGAAGAGATTCTCCGTCTCGTTGCAGTGCATGATGTGGATATTGTCTGGCACCACGCTCATGCCTACCGTCTCGCCTACGTCATAATGGCGGTAGTTCTGTATGAGGAACTCGTAGCCGTCGGCCTCCGCCAGCATCTCGTAGTGCACGCCCTTGAAGATGCACGATGTTATCCTGCCCGTAAACTGCGCTCCGGTGGTGTCTGTGCTCACCTGTATGTCCTCTGGCCGTATCACCACGTCCACCTTCGTGTCCGTGCCGAAGCCCTTGTCCACACAGGGCAGCTCCCTGCCCGCCACCTCCACCAGGCAGTCATGGCGCATGATGCCGTTGAAGATGTTGCTCTCGCCTATGAAGTCTGCCACGAAAGCATTGGCGGGCTCGTTGTATATGTCAGTAGGCGTGCCTATCTGCTGTATGCGTCCGTTGCTCATCACCACTATGGTGTCGCTCAGCGTCAGTGCCTCCTCCTGGTCGTGCGTCACGTAGACGAAGGTGATGCCGAGGCGTTCGTGCATCTCCTTCAGCTCCAGCTGCATGTCCTTACGCATCTTTAGGTCCAGTGCCGCCAACGGCTCGTCAAGCAGCAGTACCTCTGGCTCGTTCACTATGGCGCGCGCTATGGCGATGCGCTGCTGCTGGCCGCCAGAGAGGGAGTTGACGTCGCGGTACTCATAGTCGCTCATATTCACCGTCTTGAGTGCTGCCTTCACCTTCTGTTCCATCACGCTTTTCGCCATGCCCTTTAGCTTCAGGCCGAAGGCTATATTGTCATACACGTTGAGGTGAGGAAAGAGGGCGTACTTTTGGAACACGGTGTTCACCGGACGCTTGTAGGCCGGAATGTCCGTCATGTCGCTGCCCGAGATGAGCAGCTCGCCCTCCGTAGCGGTCTCGAAGCCCGCCAGTATGCGCAAAAGAGTGGTCTTGCCGCAGCCCGACGGACCGAGGATGGTCATGAACTCCCCTTTCCTTACGTAGAGGTTGATATTGTCAAGGGCGGTCTTCTCGCCAAAACGCTTTGACACGCCTTTGATATCTATGATATGATGTGAATTCTGGTTCATAAGTGCAAAGTTACTACTTTTTTCACTCTCTTTTTATAATAATGTCATAAACTTTCAAATAAATGTGTAACTTTGCAATGATTTTTTAGGATAACAACAGTACGAATATATATATATATGAAAAAAGGACTATTCGCCCTCGCCCTGGGTACATTCACCCTCGGCATGACAGAGTTTATCATCGAAGGTATCCTCACCGATGTGGCGCGCGACATGAACGTCTCCATCCCGCAGGCAGGACATCTCATCTCTATCTACGCCCTTGGCGTATGCGCAGGAGCCTTCTCGCTAATCGTGATGCACAAGTACCGCCCGCGGAACATACTCATGTTTCTCGTGACCCTCATCACCCTCGGTGCCGTCATCGCCTCCGTAGCCCCCAGCTTCACGCTGCTTCTCTGCGCACGCTTCATCCAGGGACTGCCCCACGGAGCCTTCTTCGGCACCGGCACCATCGTGGCGGTAAAGATAGCCAGCGAGGGCAAGGGCACCAGTGCTGTGGCAATGATGTGTGCCGGCATGCCCGTGGCAAACCTGATGGGAGTACCTCTCGGCACCTTCCTCAGCCACGCCATCTCATGGCGCGCACCATTCTTCATGGCCATAGCCCTCGGCATCGTCACCCTCTACATGATATACCGCTGGGTGCCCAACGTGGAGGCACTGCCCAATAACGGCATGAAGGCACAGTTTCACTTCCTGCGCAACAAGACGCCATGGCTCATCATCGGTGCCACCTTCTTCGGCAGCGCAGGCATGCTGAGCTGGTTCAGCTATATCTCCCCACTGCTCCAGACGGAAGGCGGCTTCAGTGCTGCGAGCATCTCGCTGCTCATGGTGCTCGCCGGACTGGGCATGGTAGTGGGCAACATCACCAGCGGTCCTCTCTCTGACCGCTTCAAGCCCGGCCGCGTGACGAGCGGCTACCTGCTCCTCGCCACCCTCTCGCTGCTGCTCACCTTCCTCTTCAGCTCATGCCCATGGGCAGTGGCGGTGCTTATGTTCCTCACCTGCGTATGCCTCTTCGGCGTAGGCTCGCCAGAGCAGTACCTCATAGTGAAACACTCCGAAGGCGGCGAGATGCTCGGTGGCTGCTGCATACAGGCGGCCTTCAATTCCGGCAACGCCCTCGGCGCCCTCATTGGCGGCATACCCGTCTCCATGGGGCTGGGCTTCAGCTATCCTGCACTCATCGGCATGCCACTGGCGCTGGCTGGCGCTATATGCATGTGGCTCTTCCACAAGGAGGGGGAGACGGAGGTTAATGTATAAGGGTGGTTCTAATTCTTCTTATGTCTCTCATGAATGCTCCTTGCCATGACGTCATATATCTCCTTCATGTCCTCGTCATGCAGCATACGCTTCTGTGCGTCCATCACCGTGCGGTCATAACGCACCATCGGCCCTGTCTGCGCATCGTAAGGCGGCATGGTCTGCGCCTTGCGTGCTGTCTCAGCGATAAGAGGATGGAGCAGCGCAAAGTCAAGCCCTGCATCGCTGAGAATGCAGTCGGCAAGGTGATAACAATGGTTCACCATATTGCTGGCGAAGACTGCCGCCAGATGCATCGTCTTGCGCCTACCGCTATCCGCCTCCACTACACGTGAGGAGATGTCAGAGGCAATGGCGCAGATGCGCTCGAAAGTATCGCGGTCTGAGCCTTCTATGAAGCATGGCACTTCGGAGAAGTCTATGTTGCGTGACTTGGTGAATGTCTGCATGGGGTACAATACTCCATACCTTTTCTTTCTCACCTCCAGTGCCTGTATAGGCACGCTGCCTGCCGTATGCACCACTATAGCATCGGGGTTGACATTCTCTAAGGCTTCAGCCATAGCAGGGATAGCATCGTCTTTTACGGAGATGATATACATGTCGGCATCCTTCCTTATGGCGGCGAGGTCATCTACTGCCTCCGCCCCTACCCTTTCGGCAAGTGCACGGGCATGGTCAATGGAGCGGCTGTATATTTGCAGCAGCTTGTAACCCTTGGCGTGGAGCGCAAGGGCAAGATGTGTGGCAACATTGCCAGAACCGAGAAAAACAATCATTTTAACCCTTAACCTTCGTTGCGTGATATATTCCTTTCAGCAGTAGGTGATTATCAATGATGATGGAGTGTCGGCAGTAAGGCACCACATACTGTGCCATGCCGCCGGTGGCGATGACTTTATAGTCAGAAGGCATGGAGGCTGACAGGCGGTCTATGATGCCGTCTATCATACATGCTGTGCCATACATCATTCCGCTCTGCATGCATGCGTTGGTGCTGCGCCCTATGATGCTGTCCGCCTTCCACTCTGAGATAGGCGAGAGCTGGGAGGCACGCTCGCACAGGGCTCGGTGGGCGGTCTTCATGCCCGGTATTATCATTCCGCCGAGGAATTTGCGCTCGTGGCTTATCACTCCTACGGTGGTGGCGGTGCCGAAGTCTATCACTATCGCCGCGCCACCATAGGTGTATGCCGCACCGATAGCATCTGCCAGACGGTCCTTGCCTACCTGCTCGGGAGCGTCCACATCCACGTCAATCATCGCCTGAGCGTCGCTAAGAGCGAAGAAATGCGGCTTGGAGCCCGTGAGGCTGTATATGGCGTCCACTATGCGACCGTTTATCTCTGGCACTACGGAGGAGATGGAGGTCTGCTCTATGTCCTTGGCAGAGAGCTGCAGGTTGCGCAGTCCGCGGCGCAGCTTCTCTGCGAAGTACTGTGCCGCCTCGCCCTTGATGGTGTCAAAGCGCCATGACGACATGATGCTGCCCTGCCTGTCTGCCACGGCAGCGAGGATGGTGGAATTGCCTATATCTATAAGTAGGTGCATATACTGTTACTTATAACTGGTTTACATAAGAAAGTATGAGGTCTGCCGTCTCCTCCTTGGAGCAGAGCGGCAGCTCGCGCATGTCGGTGGGCGAGATGAGGGTCACGCGGTTGGTGCTGGTGCCGAAGCCCGTGTCGGTGCCGTTGATGGAGTTGGCACAGATAAGGTCGCAGTTCTTCTTCTGCAGCTTCTGGCGAGAGTTGTCTATAAGGTTCTCTGTCTCCATGGAGAAGCCCACGATTTTCTGGTTCTCTGCCTTGTGTGAGCCGAGATACTTCAGTATGTCTTCCGTGCGTGCCAGCGGCAGCGAGAGGTCGCCGTCTTTTTTCTTCACCTTCTGTGAGGAGTAGTCCGACGGTGTATAGTCCGCCACTGCGCTGCACATGATGATGATGTCGCTCTGCGCACTGCATTCCTTCACGGCGCGGAACATGTCTGCCGCTGACGTCACGTCCACCACGTTTCTTACTCCCGCGAAGGGCTGCAGCGCCACGGGTCCCGTTATGAGCGTCACCTCCGCGCCCCTCATGGCAGCCACCTTCGCCAGGGCGTAGCCCATCTTTCCTGAAGAGTGGTTGGTGATGAAGCGCACGGGGTCAATGGCCTCCTGCGTAGGTCCTGCGGTGATGAGCACCCGTCTGCCCTCCATGTCCTTCTCCTTGGCTATGGTCAGCTCTATGTGTTGCAGCAGCGTCTCCTCTGACGGCATCTTGCCGCTGCCGGTGTCGCCACACGCCAGTCGTCCCGATGCCGGTTCTATGATGTGGTAGCCGTATGCCTTGAGCTTCTCCACGTTGGCCTGCATGATGGGGTTCTCCCACATGCCAGTGTTCATGGCTGGTGAGATGACCACCGGTGCTTTAGTGGCCATGACGGTGGTGGTGAGCATATCGTCACATATCCCGTTTGCTATCTTGCCTATCACATTGGCGGTGGCAGGAGCTATGAGGAACATGTCGGCACGTTTGGCGAGCGATACATGCTCCACGCTGAAGTCGAAGTTGCGGTCAAAGGTGTCAACGATACACTTGTTGTTTGTCAGCGTCTCGAACGTCATCGGTGTGATGAAGTGTGTGGCGTTTTGCGTCATGATGACGTTGACATCAGCATGCAGCTTGACGAGCATCGATGCGAGATTGGCTATCTTGTATGCGGCGATGCTGCCCGTCACGCCCAGCACTATGGTCTTGCCTTTTAGCATAAACAGTGAAGAGTTAATAGTGAAGAAGTAATAGTGAATAGTTAATAGTGAAGAACTATTACTTATCAATTATTCCTGGTCGCAGAGCCTTCCGTGCTTCTCGTAGTTAGCCTTGCGGATTATGTGGTTGTCCTTGTCCACGAAGAGCACCGTAGGCTTGTGGTCCTTGGCCTCCTGAGGAGTCATGTTAGCGTAAGCCATGATGATTACCTTGTCGCCTACGCTGACACACTTGGCTGCGGCTCCGTTAAGGCAGATGATGCCTGAGCCCTCCTCGCCGGCAATGGTGTAGGTCTCGAAGCGGTTACCGTTCTCTATGTCTACTATCTGCACCTTCTCATACTCCATGATGCCCGCCTCGCGGAGGAGACGAGTATCAATGGTCACGCTGCCCACGTAGTCAAGGTCCGCCTGTGTCACTACGGCACGGTGTATCTTAGCTTTCAGTAATGTTATTTCCATTGTGGGGAATGTTGTGGGGATTATATGTTTACTATGAAATTGTCTATCAGTCTTGTCTTGCCGATGTACACTGCTATCGCCACGAGCGTCTCGCCCTTTATGGTATCGATGCGCTGTATGTTCTCGAAGTCTACTACCTCTACGTAGTCCACCTTTGCCAGCGGCTCCGTCTGCAGATTTTTGGTGATGATGTCGATTACCGCTTTTGCGCTGCGCTCTCCTCCGTTGATGGCGTCATGGCCCTTCTTGAGGCTCTGTGAGAGGATGAGTGCCGCCTTGCGCTCCTCTGGGCTGAGGTAGGTGTTACGGCTTGACTTGGCGAGTCCGTCGTCCTCACGCACGATAGGGCATGGCACTATCTGTATGTTGAAGTTGAGGTCGCGCACGAAACGCTTGATGGTGGCGAGCTGCTGTGCGTCCTTCTGTCCGAAGTAGGCGCGGTCTGGCATCACGATGTTAAAGAGCTTGCCTACCACTGTGCATACGCCGCGGAAGTGTATAGGGCGCACGGCACCGCAGAGCAGTTCCGTTGTCTCTGTGGTATCGATGAATGAGGTGAAGTGTCCAGGATACATCTCCGCTGGCTCTGGATTGAAGATAAGGTCGCCGCCGGCTGTCTCTACAGCTTTCTTGTCGCGCTCCAGGTCGCGAGGGTAGCTGTCGAGGTCTTCGGTGGGACCAAACTGTATAGGGTTGACGAAGACGGAAACGACGGTACGGTCGTTCTGGCTTGCCGACTTGCTGATAAGGCTCTGATGGCCCTCATGCAGATAACCCATGGTAGGCACGAGACCTACGGTGAGGCCTTCCTTTCTCCACTGTGATACTATCTCTCTTACTTCTTTTATGGTCTTTACTACTTTCATCGTTGTTTGGTTGTTTAGTTGTTTGGTTGTTTAGTTGTTTAGTTGTTTGGTTGTAAGTGACGAGGGGCGTGAAAACGCCCTCGCACAAGGACTGTGGGGACAGACCCACAACCAAAAACCTACAACCAAAAACCTATAGCCCTATAACCCTTAATAAATCTTCTCCAGCACCTCGTCTTTCATCTTGAAGGTGTTGGCTTCGGTTGGGAATGTGCGTTCCTCGCACTCCTTCTTGTATTCCTTGTATGCGCTGACCATCACTTCATGGAGGTCAGCATATCTCTTCACGAATTTCGGGCAGAAGCCGTTGTTATATCCTAACATGTCCTGGCCTACGAGCACCTGGCCGTCGCAGTATCTGCCGGCACCGATGCCGATGGTCAGTGCGCTGATGCTCTCCGTCACCTTCTTTGCCAATTGTTCGGGCACGCACTCCAGTGTCAGTGCGAAGGCTCCCGCCTCTGTCACCGCCTTGGCATCGTCGAGAAGCTTCTGCGCTTTTTCCACCGACTTGCCCTGCACCTTGTAGCCGCCAAGGGTGTTGAACGACTGCGGTGTCAGTCCCAGATGCGCCACTACGGGTATGCCTGCCTCCACGATGGCCTTGATGCGGTCGGCATACTCCGCGCCGCCTTCCATCTTCACCGCCTGGCAGTTAGTCTCCTTCATTATCCTGCCAGCGTTGCTGACAGCCTGTTCCACAGACACCTGGTAAGACATGAACGGCATGTCGATAACCACGAAAGTGTTCTTCGCACCACGGCAAACCGCCTTGCCATGGTGAATCATATCCTCTACAGTAACGGCGAGGGTGTTCTCGTAGCCCAGTATCACATTGCCCAGTGAGTCACCCACCAGTATCATGTCGATGCCCGCCTCGTCCATGTTGCAGGCAGTCTGGTAGTCGTAGGCTGTAAGCATGCTGACGGGCAGGTCACCCTTGCGTTGAAGCAAATCAAATACAGATTTCTTCATCCTTGAAAATGATAATAGTTTTTTGCGAACGACATGCGCCACGGATTTACGGTGCAGCGTATGCCATTTCCTGTGAATAAATGACATCACGGTGGTAATCCCATCACCACCGTATCATAATAATCAAATATCGGGCAACCTGCGCCACTCTCTACGCACGCTGACGGGACAAGAAAGCTCCTGCAAGCAGAACGGGGGAAACGACCCTGGCTCCCGGCATGGCAACGCTGCCGCCATGCAAGGCGTTTTTAAAAGTATGCTCTTTTTACAGGTGCAAAGTTACTGCTTTTTGTAAGAATATACAAGTAAACAGACAATATTTAATAAATAATGTGTATGCAGAACGCACTGCGATATAAATAATACATGAAAAAATTTGGCGTTTCAAGGCTTTTTACGTACCTTTGCAGAAAAGTAACACGAAGTCACCCTTCGTGAAAGGTAAGAAAACCTCATGGCGGTTCTGAGAATCACCACTATCTAACTACCACCATACAGAGAAAGAAAATGTTTACAGAGAAAGCCAACGACATATTCCGTCGCGCCATAGCCGACTATCACGTGCATGACAACGTGGAGACCCCTATCAGTAACCCCTTCGCCGAAGGCACCATCGATGCCATACTCTATCACAAATGCTGGATAGACACCGTGCAGTGGCATTTCGAGGACATCATACGCGACCCAGAGATAGACCCCGCTGCCGCACTCGTGCTGAAGCGACGCATTGACAAGTCTAACCAGGACCGCACAGACATGGTGGAGGATATTGACACGTATTTCCGCGAGAAGTACGCTGGCGTGAAGGTGCTCCCCGACGCTACGGTCAATACGGAGTCGCCGGCATGGGCGATAGACCGCCTATCCATCCTCGCACTGAAGATATGGCACATGGAGGAGCAGACTAAGCGTACCGACGCTTCCGAGGACCATATAGCCACCTGCCGAGGTAAGCTCGCCGTGCTATTGGAGCAGCAGAAGGACCTATCCACTGCCATTGACCAACTGCTCGCCGACATCGAGGCTGGAAGAAAGTACATGAAGGTCTACCGACAGATGAAGATGTACAACGATCCAAGCACTAACCCCGTGCTCTACAAGGAGAAGTAGGTTTTAGAATATAGTAGAAATATATCAAAGCACGCAGCCGTCTGAAGGATTCTTCCTCAGGCGGCTTTTTGCTTAATAGTGAAGAGTTAATAACTAATAGCGAATAATATTGCGGCGAAGGGCACTGGGAGGGCAGGTTTGTAACCTGCCCACAAACGATGGTGACATTATTGCTCGCAGGGCAGGTTACAAACCAGCCCTCCCAGTAGGCATTCGCCTTAGGTGCGGAACCCAAAAACCTACAACCACCCTCTACCTAATAAAATTCATCGGCTGCAACTCCTCGCGCTGTGGCTTCTGCGCCGTGCCGGTGGCAAACTGCTGGAGCATATAGGTCATGTTATTAGCAAGGGTACGCATAGTCTGCAGTCCCTCCACGTCAAGTGCCGCCTGCCCCTCTTCGCGTCCGTAGACTATATTCCAGTACTGTGAGGTCACGATAGGCATGTTACACATCTGAAACGGCATCTGCAAGGTCTGGAACGCCGCTGACGCTCCGCCGCGACGACATACCGTGACGGCTGCCGCTGGCTTGTCCCTGAAGGCTCCACCGCCAGCATACAGCATACGCTGCTGCAACGCCTGCATCTGCGCTGCCGGCTGTCCCCAGTATACGGGGGCACCGATGATGATGCCATCGCAAGTCTCCATCTTCTCTATCACCTCATTACAAAGGTCGTCCGCAAACACGCAGCGTCCCTCGCCCTTAGTCCTGCACGCATTGCAGGCTATGCAGCCGCGTACGGGTTTGGTGCCTATCCATACTGTCTCTGTATCTATGCCGTTCTTCTCCAGCTGGCGGGCAGCTTCTGCCAGTGCCACGCTGGTATTACCCTGACGGCGAGGGCTTCCGTTTATCAACAGTACTTTCATAATTTTTTTGTTTATATAAAGTCACAATTACACTTAATCACTAATCACTAATACTTAATACTTTAATTCATCTCTTCGGTGAACTGCTTATGGAATGTGGAGAACAGTCGGAGTATCTCTCGTCGCTCCTCCTCTTCCATCTCCCAGAGGCTGAGTGTCCCCGCCCTGTGGGCAAGCACGCTCTTGGCGCATCGCGATATCTTGCGCTTGTTGTTACGCGCCTGCAGCAGGTCGCCCTGTATAGGTTTGCGTGTGATGTACGATAGTGCCGTGAGCTTGCGCATGAATGTCTCGAAACGGTTAAACAGCAGTGCCTGGCGCATCATCTCCTCTGGATTCTCCTGCAGGCTCTCCACGTCAAAGAACTCGCTGAGCTGCTCGTGGCTCCAGTCCTCCTCCTTCAGCCACATCCACTGAAAGCCTAACTTCTGCTCCAGCGGCATCAGCTCCCTGGCGAGATACTCCTCGTCAGCCTCTGTCTCAGCCGTAAACTGTCTGAAGGCGAAGCATACCAGTGCGTGGGGGTCGCACTCCAGTGCATCTGCCCCCTCCAGGGATGTGCCGCCGAGCTGTATGCGCCAGCGGTTGTTGCGGTTCTTCACCACCGCCGAGTGGGCACCCATCAGCAGCTCCTTCACCGTGCCCTCAGCAGGTATCTCGCCCACGGCTGCCAGCCTGTCGCGCATATCGCGCACCGAGAGCATGCCGTCGCTATGAAGCACGCAGAGGTACACCAGTTTCTCTTCGTCGAGCGAGATGGAGAAGCGGTCGTTGTTATCATCACCAGTAAAGGAATAGGTGTATTCCTCCACCCTGCCATGAGGTATCTCCACCTCTCCGCTTACCTTCTGCTCCTCTGGGTCGAAGAGCGAGAAGCCTATGTACGGTATCTGTATATGCACGGAGAAGGGCTTGCCGTTTCTCGGTGTCAGCACGCACTCTATGCCCTCCTCGCCGAAGTCCTCCTTGCGGAAGGCATAGCCGTCGTCCACCTTCTCCGCCTTGTCGATTTTCACCTTTCCCATGCGCCATGAGATGTTGAAGACGATGGTGGTATCATCCTCGCGCACCTTTCTTATAAATTTCTCTGGTGTGGTGCCAAGGTTCACCGCCCTTGCCGGCTCCACCGTCTCGTCGCCATCGCCGAGCACGTTCACGTATATGTCGCCCGTCATAGGGTCGTCTTCCCATTCCGCCGACTTTGGTGCGGAAGCATGCTTGAAGACCACGAAGACGAGCTTCGCCTGCTTGCGGCTGCCATCCTCGCGGCACAGCCAGTATTCTGTCTCCTCTGGTATGTAGATGGGCTCCACGAGATAAGGGCTCTTGCACTGAGCCGGATATTTCAGTTCCGTCCATACCGGGGCGGTGTGTTTCTTCTCCTCTGTTGTCATAATGTCGTTCTTGTAGTGTTTTTTGTTATCCCGCATCCTTGCAGCAGATGCAATCTTTTCAAAAGCGGCTGCAAATTTACTACTTTTTTTCGTGAAAAACAAATTTAGTTGTTTGGTTGTTTAGTTGTTTGGTTGTTTGGTTGTTTGGTTGAGTGTTTAGTTGTTTGGTTGTTTGGTTGAGTGTTTAGTTGTTTGGTTATTTGGTTGTTTAGTTGTTTGGTTATTTGGTTGTTTAGTTGTTTGGTTGAGTGTTTAGTTGTTTGGTTGAGTGATTATGGGGGTGTAGGCTTATCGTCCACTATTCACTATTAACAAAAAAAAACGCCCCTCCCCAGAGACAGCGGGAAGAGGCGCATTTTTTTATAACGTACATTTACTGAACATCACGCCAGTGCGCATGACGATACGGTCAGTGCACTGAGGATGGAAGTGATAGCGGTGAGCACAGCGTTGATGATAACGCTCCATTTTGTTGATAGCATTTTATTTAAGTTTTAAGTATTAGTGATTAGTGATTAAGTTTTTTTTAAGTATTAGGTATTAGTGATTAGTTATTAAGTGTTGTTAGGTGTTAAGTGTGCCCTCAACTTAATCACTAATCACTAACACCTAATACTTAAAATCTACGCCTTCACGGCCTTGATGCCATCGAGGAAGGCACGCACCACCTTTCCATTCTGCACCTTTCCTTCCGCGAGGAAGTTGACGGTGAACGACTTGATATTGTCCTGTGCGTTGAAGTCGTCCTCCTTGTCGGCACCCTTTGTCCTGATACCTACGGAGAAGGTGCCGAGTCCGTCAAGCTTCACCTTGTTAGAGTTCTGAAGCTCGTCGCGCATCACGCTGACCATCTCCGTGAGCACCGCGAGCACGTCGCCCTTCGTCATGGAGCAGTTGCGCTGCACGCGCTCGGCGATAGTAGTGAGGTCGATGGTTGACGGGTGTATGGCGCGACCATACCAAAGCTGATTACCGTTCTTACGATTGTCCTGACGTGTTACATACTGAATTGCCATAATGTTTTTCCTTTCTTAGATTTTTTGGTTAATAAATAAATGAAATAAAATAAATGAAGTGAATGAATGAATGACAGACCGTGTCAGTCCATGGAATAGTGTGAACTGACGTGCTTTCTGTTCTCCCGCTCCGATGTGAAGCTGACGTGCAGGCAATACACCTTCCCGTGCTTCATCTCGAGCAGCATCTGGTCAAACACGAGGTTGTCCCTGATGAAATAGAAGTACTTCCTTGCCATCTCCAGCGAACCTACATGAATGTCCGCCGCCTCGCCGAAGAGATGCTGTGAGGTTCGCGACCCTCCCACCATCTGGTTAAGCTTCAGACATCTGTATCCGCTTGTTACCCTTATCACGCCGAATCGCCGTCTCAATGGTTCGAGCACGTTGATGCAGAGGTCCTGCAGTGCCGCTACGGAGTCTGCATCAGGAGTGTTGTCAATGCCATGCTTTATGGCAGTGGCGCTGCGCGTGAATTCTGAGAGCATGAAGTGCCGGCTCAACTGAAAGTCGGCCTGTTGTGTGTTTTCCATGGTAGTATTATTAAGGTTGTTTGGTTGTTTGGTGGTCTAGTTGTTTGGTTGAGGGGGAGCTTTTTTTCTAGATTTTCTAGATTTTCTAGGTCTTCTAGGTCTTCTAGAATTTCTAGGTTCTCTAGAGTTTCTAGGTTTCCTAGTTTTTTATCTGTGTGTTTTTCTGTTTGCAAAGGTAGTACATTTTCGAGGCGAATGCAAGGGTTATGTGTATAGTGTAGTGTATAGGTTTGTGTATAGGCTTATCCCCTCATATCTCTGCAGCAGTGGCAGCATCTTCCTCCCTTTCCTCATCATCGCCCTCGCCACCAGATGGTTAGGGTTGCCAGGCGGCTCCATGTGCAGTATCTCGCAGGTGCGGCGCACCAGTTCGGTGAACGTCACGGGCAGTCCATGCTCGTCACGTATGATGTCAGCATAGTAGAGGTAGTGCACCATCTCCATGAGGTCTGTCTTGGTGGAGCGCCATACCAGTCCTTCATCCGCCTTGTGCGTCAGCAACTGCTGCATGTCACTGACGATGCGCTCTCTTGTCTGTCTTTCCTTTATGTTCATCATGTATATATATATAATGTATAGATAGGTTTCTTACTATTTCTTTTTTGGCGCAAAGTTAAGGCGATAGTGTGCACCAATGGTTCACTCTCTAAAATAGTTAGTTAAATAAGGTTAGAGTTTAAGAAAAATTTAGTTAATCCTTTCTCCCCGTAAGCCTATAAACAATCATCCCCCCTGCACTCAATATTAAGTGCAGGGGGGATGATTGTTTATAGGGGGCTAGACCTCTAGATTTTCTAGAGATCCTAGAATTTCTAGGTTTTCTAGACCTTCTAGAGATCCTAGACCTTCTAGAATTTCTAGTTTTTCTAGATTTTCTAGGAGTTCTAGGTCTTCTAGCCCCCTACCATCAATTATTCATTTACTATCTTCTTTCCACCTTTTATATATATGCCGTGCTGTGGTGCCTCCCTGAGGCGTACGCCCTGTAGGGTGTAGATGGCTTCCGAGTCTTCAGCGGCGGCGTCCGCACTGATGGCGGTGATGCCAGTCGGCTGAGGGTTGAAGAAGTCACCAAGCACGTATGATTCCGCCAGCGGTGTTGAGGTGGTGCCAGTCAGCTGCGCGAAGGCGGTGCCGTGCTCTATCGTCTTGCCGTCGGCAAGGTAGAAGCCCAGTCCGCGGCTGCCGTTGCGGAACTCATAATAGCCCTTTGTGGCAGTATGCTCCACAAGGGTGGAGTCACAGTAAGAACCCTTCAGCGTAGAACTGGTCATGGCGTTGGCAGTCTTCTCCGATGGCACGAAGGTCACCTCAGGCGTAAGGGAGCTGTAGATGATGCCCGTATTGGCTGCTATCACGGTACCTGCCTTAAGGTGCGTCACCTTGATGGTGTCCACATCGTTGGCGGTGCGCGTGCCTACCTTCCATGCATTGATGCCCTCTGGTATCTTCACCGGATAGGTGGTGAAGAAAGCGTCCCAGTACTTTCCCTGCTTGGCGGTATAGTCGCTGACGCCTGCCGTCTGCTCCACCTCGAAGCACTGGCGCGTAATCTTCTTGGAGTTGCGCAGGTCATAGCTGAGGTGCGGTGGCTGGTTGTAGCAGCAGTTCTGGTTTATTACCTGCGCACGATAGTTGAGGTCGTCCATGAGGTGAGGCACGGTGTAAGGTGTCTCGTAGTCAGTGGCATTGATGATAAGGTTGTACACACCGTCCACCTGCGTCCATGTCACTATCTCCTCGCGCCAGTCGCCGAGGAGGTCGCCGAGCACGCAAGGGTTGTACTTGGAAGAGTTGTTGAGCGTGCCGATGGTGTAGTTGCCACCGTTCACCTGCATGCGCCAGAAGGCGTTGGCGTCAGGGTTGTAGTATTCGAGGACGGACTTGTCGTAGAAGTCATCTGCCAGTGTGCCGTTCCAGTAGACGCGGTTGTTGAGCGATGCTCCGCCGCCGTGTGACACGGTCTCCGCCACCGTACCGCCCTTCCAGTCGTAAAGGCTGGAGGATGCGCTGTGCTGGAAGTATGAACCTTCCGCCTCTGGGTTAAAGTGGGCTATCAGTCCGCGACCGGTGTCGCTGCCGGCTGTCTGCCTCTTGAGTATCTTTCCCGTCTTGGCGTCTCTGAGGTCCACTCCGTAAGGTGAGTGCTCATGTGCCATGAAGACCTCCAGTCCGGGGTTCTCATGGTCGAAGTCGCCGAGGTGTAGCGCGTCGCCGTGTCCCAGTCCCGTGCGGTAGAGCAGTGTGCCGTCGCTCTTCAGTGCGGCTGAGCCATATACTATGTCCTGCTTGCCATCGCCAGTGCAGTCACCTACGCTGATCCAGTGTGCTCCCTCGCCCCACAGTCCCTGTCCGGAGGTGGTGTTACGGCTTACCCAGCGCTCCTTGAGCGTAGTGCCGTCCCAGTCGTATGCACCCACGAAGGCACCGCTGTAGTATCCGCGCGCGAAGATTGGCGAAGGGTTGCCCTCCGCGCCGTCCAGCCATGCTATGGCGGCGAGATAACGCTCGGAGCGGTTCTGCTTGCTGTCGCCCCAGTAGTTGAGACCTGCAGCATAGTCCGTATGATAAGGTATGGTGGCGAGCTCCGCTCCCGTCATGCCGTCAAAGACGGTGATATACTCCGAACCATGGTCCTGCTTGCCACGGCTGCTCTTGAGGTTGGCGGTAGGGTCGTCATTGCCGAGGAGCACGTAGTTGCCCTGTCCGTCGATGGTGCCAGGGGCTGTCTTTGCCATAAACTCGCCATAGCCGTCGCCATCAAAGTCCCATGCTATAAACTGCATGGTATGGGCTGAAGCGAAGAAGTTCTGTCCCATGTCGATGCGCCAGAGGCGTGTGCCGTCGAGCTTGTAGCAGTCAAAGAAGACATTGGAGGTAGCGCCGTTGCTGGCAGCATCCTTCTCGTTTGATGGCGACCACTTGAGGATTATCTCATACTCACCATCGCCGTCCATGTCGCAGTATGATGCATCGTTAGGGGAGTATGTCGCACCATTGCCCGATGGGTCTGTCGGTGCGCCATCCTTCAGTGGTATGTAGAGTGTCTGATTGTCCCATGTCTTCTTGCTCACCTCCGTCTCAATGATGTTTCCCTGCTCGTCTATCACCTCCAGGCGGTAGTAGTTGGTGGCGTTGGCACCCTTGTCGAGGAAGTTCGTCCTGCCGGTGATGAAGTTGCCGCTGTTCACCTTTGTTTTCTGGGCTGCTGCCGATGTACCGCGCCAAAGGCGGAACTTGAGGTTGCGGTCGTCAGTGGCGCGTGCACGCCATGATACGAGGTTGCCCGTGGTAGAGTGAAGTGCCATAAGTCCGCGCTTCAGCGGGGTGGCGGCAGGCTTGGCAGGGCGTGAAGTGACGCTGAAGACTACACCAAACTGCATGGTGGCATCATTGCCGTCACTGTCCTTGCCCTTAAGAACGGTGGTGAGGATATTGTCCTTGTAAGTGAACGCCGCCGTCACGTCCTTCATGTCCGCAGCGGGAGTGACCTTAAAGTCTGTCGGCTCCGCATAGAGCTTGGTAGCGTAACGTGCCGTCTCGCCGTTCTTCAGGTCCTTTACTATATTGTACAGAGACACCTCCTTGGCATCCTCCGCAGAAGTCTTGGCGGTGCAGGTGATGTCAGTGATGAAGCTGCCAGCGGTCCATACCTTGGAGTCGGTGTCGCCCTCCACGCAGATGTTGCGCAAGGCGAGCTGCTTCGAGGTGCCTACGCCACTGATGTAAAGCATCACGATGAAGCCCTTGCCACTGACGTTATAGTCGTTTACATAAAACTCATGATGGCTGTATCCCGTGCTGTTGCCGCTCATTATCTTGTTGCGCAGCGGTGTGGCGGTGCCTATCTCCTTCTCTGTGCCTCCGCTCTCCTTGACTTTCACGGTGATGCCACCGCCGTCGGTGCCCACCTTGCAGGCGTCAAAGGAGATCTTGGTAGGCTTGAAGGAATGGCCGCTCTGTGGTGTCACGCCCACCGCCACGTTATGTCCGGCGGTGACACCGGTGACCTGGGCTGATGGTTGCAGTCCCGTGAAGGCTGGCGAGTATGTCACTGCCGTATAGCCAGCGTCGGCATTGCTTGTCGTTACTGTACTTGCAGCGGTGAGGTAAGAGCCCAGGGCGTAGCTGCCGCTGACGAGGCTCGCCCCACTGCCGCTGATGGTGCACGCCGAGAGGTCCGCCAGATTGCTGAACTCCCACGTAGCCTTCACATTCTGCGCCGTGGCGGCGAGAACTGCGAAGAGGGTGATGATAGTAGATAGTAGTTTTTTCATATTGGTGGTTAGTTTTTTTTTCTAGGGGGGCTAGATATTCTAGAGATTCTAGGGGTTCTAAAGATTCTAGAATATCTAGGTTTTCTAGAATTTCTAGCTTATCTAGAGCTTCTAGCTTCTCTAGCTTCTCTAGTCCCTGAAGAACTCTTCCAGTTTCTTTGTGGCTCTTCCGCGGTGGCTGATGCTGTTTTTCTCCTCCGCTGTCATCTCGGCGAAGGTTCTTCCGCCGCCTTCCTCTGGTGCGAAGATAGGGTCATAGCCAAAACCATCGGCACCATGACGCTCAGTGGTGATGCCGCCGCGCACTATGCCCTCGAAGAGATGCTCCTCTCCTTTATATATAAGGGCTATGACGGTGCGAAACCGCGCCGTGCGGTCTGCCTTACCCTCCATATTGCGGAGTAGACAGCGCATGTTCGCCTCGCTGTCGTGTGAGGCGGCTGACGGATCGGTGAGGGAGGCGTAACGCGCACTGTACACGCCTGGCGCACCGCCGAGGGCGGAGACTTCCAGACCGGTATCGTCAGCAAAACAGTCGTAGCCGTAGTGCTCCTTTATATAACGAGCCTTCTGCAGGGCGTTGCCCTCCAGGGTTTCGGCATCCTCGGGGATATCCTCATGACAGCCTATGTCATTAAGCGAAAGCACCTCTATCCCGCCATCGAAATGGGGGACAGAGGTGAGTATGGAGCGCACTTCTGAGAGTTTGTGCGCATTGTTGGTAGCAAAAACTAATTTCATTTTAGTAGTTTCGATTTTTTCTAGGGAGGCTAGGAGTTCTAGATTTTCTAGGTTTTCTAGAATTTCTAGGTCCTCTAGTCTTTCTAGAGCTTCTAGAATTTCTAGAGCTTCTAGAGCTTCTAGGTCCTCTAGAAAAAGAACTTACTTCACTACGATATTAATGATTCTTCCCGGCACCACTATTACCTTGAGGATGTTCTTTCCCTCGGTATACTTCGCGGTGCGCTCATCGGCCAGTGCAGCCTTCTCCGCATCCTCCTTGCTGATGTCGGCAGGGAGCTGTATGGTGAAGCGGGTCTTGCCACAGAACTGTACGGGGATGGTCTTCTCGGAGTCCTTCATCTTCTCTTCGTCCCATGCAGGCCACTGGGCGTCACATACGGTGCCTTCGCCTCCTAACTGATGCCACAGCTCCTCGGCTATGAATGGCGTGAATGGTGCGATGAGCACTACGAGGTCCTTGAGCACTGCCTTGCTGCGACACTTCTGCAGCTCGCTGACGGCTATCATGAAGGCAGAGATGGAGGTGTTGTAAGAGAACTGCTCTATGTCGCCCGTCACCTTCTTGATGAGCTTGTGCAGGGACTTCTCCTGCTCTGCTGTCGGTGCTTCGTCGGTAGGGAGGAAGTTGCCCTCACGGTCAAAGAAGAGTCCCCAGAACTTCTTCAGGAAACGGTGGCAGCCGTCGATGCCGTTGGTGTCCCATGGCTTTGACTGCTCTACCGGACCGAGGAACATCTCGTAGAGACGCAGCGTGTCGGCACCGTACTTCTCTACTATCATGTCAGGGTTGACCACGTTGAACATGGACTTGGACATCTTCTCCACTGCCCATCCGCAGAGGTACTTGCCCTCATCATTGAGGATAAACTCTGCATCGTGGTACTCCGGACGCCATGCCTTGAAGGCCTCCACGTCGAGGATGTCGCCAGAGACGATGTTCACATCCACATGGATAGGCGTCACGTCATAGCCCTCCTTCTTGTCGAGAGAGACGAAGGTGTTGGTGTCCTTGATACGGTACACGAAGTTGGAGCGTCCCTGTATCATGCCCTGGTTGATGAGCTTCTGGAACGGCTCGTCCTTGCAGCTCACGCCAAGGTCGTAGAGGAACTTGCACCAGAAGCGTGAATAGATAAGGTGACCCGTGGCATGCTCCGTACCGCCTACGTAGAGGTCCACGTTCTGCCAGTACTCGTCTGCCTCCTTGCTTACGAGTGCCTTGTCGTTCTTTGGATCCATATAGCGCAGGTAGTAGGCTGAAGAACCTGCGAAACCCGGCATGGTATAGAGTTCTATAGGGAAGACGGTCTTGTTGTCGATGTCCTTATTGTCCACGATGCACTTCTTCTCCTCGTTCCATGCCCACTTGGTAGCATTGCCGAGTGGTGGCTCGCCAGTCTCGGTAGGGAGGAACTTCTCCACCTGTGGCAGCTGTATAGGCAGGCACTCCTCTGGTATCATCACTGGCATGCCGTCCTTATAATATACCGGGAACGGCTCGCCCCAGTAACGCTGGCGTGAGAAGATGGCGTCGCGCAGACGGAAGTTTACCTTCACTCTGCCCAGTCCCTCTTCCTTCACGAACTTCTTCGTGGCAGCGATAGCCTCCTTGATAGTCTTGCCGTTGAGGTTGAAGCCTTTGTATGCCGTCTTGCCCTCCATAGGGGAGTTCATCACGATGCCCTCCTTGGCGTCATAGCTCTCCTCGCTGACGTCAGCACCCTCGATGAGCGGGATGATAGGGAGGTCGAAATGCTTGGCGAAGGCATAGTCGCGAGAGTCATGCGCAGGAACCGCCATGATGGCACCCGTGCCGTAGCCTGCGAGCACATATTCTGAGATATAGATAGGACACTTGTCGCCCGTGATAGGATTCACACCGTATGCACCGGAGAAGACGCCCGTCACGGTATGGTCTATCATGCGCTCGCGCTCCGTGCGTCCCTTCACGTACTTCACGTATTCGTCCACCGCCTGGCGCTGCTCCGTCGTAGTCACCTGGTCCACGAGGTCGGACTCTGGTGCGAGTACGAAGAATGTCACACCGAACATGGTATCGGCACGCGTGGTGAAGATGGTGAACTCCACATCGCTGTCAGCCACCTTGATGTTCACCTCCGTACCCTCAGAGCGACCTATCCAGTTCTTCTGCGTCTCAGTGATAGAGTCGCTCCAGTCTATGGTCTCCAGGCCGTCGAGCAGACGCTGTGCGTATGCACTGACACGCAGGCACCACTGGCGCATCTTCTTCTGCTCCACAGGATAGCCGCCACGAACGCTGACGCCATCCACCACCTCATCATTGGCAAGCACGGTGCCCAGACCGGCACACCAGTTAACCATCGTCTCGCCCATGAAGGCTATGCGGTAGTTCATCAGAATGTCGCTCTTCTTCTTCTCGTCCCATGCGTTCCACTCCTCAGCAGTGAATGATAGCTCCTGTGAGCATGCGGCATCCACGCCCTCCGTGCCCTTCTCCTCGAAGTGCTTCACGAGCTCCTCGATAGGCTGCGCCTTGCGGCAGGCATTGCTGTAGAAGGAGCCGAACATCTTCTGGAACGCCCACTGCGTCCAGTGATAGTAGCCTGGGTCGCAGGTGCGCACCTCGCGGTCCCAGTCGAAGGAGAAGCCTATCTTGTCCAGCTGCTCGCGGTAACGCTTGATATTAGCGTTGGTGGTCACCTCTGGGTGCTGCCCCGTCTGTATGGCATACTGCTCGGCAGGCAGTCCGTAGGCATCATAGCCCATAGGGTTAAGCACGTTGAAGCCCTGCAGACGCTTGAAGCGCGCATAGATGTCGCTGGCGATGTAACCAAGCGGATGACCCACATGCAGACCAGCACCAGAAGGGTAAGGGAACATGTTAAGCACATAGTACTTCTTCCTATTCTTATCCTCCGTTACATGATACGTCTGCTGCTCTTTCCAGTAGTCAAACCACTTGGTCTCGATGTCTCTAAAATTATATTCCATTTTATATTAATAATGTGTATTTTCCTATTTGACTACAAAAGTACAAAGATTTTTATTAATAAAGGAGAAAAACCTGAAAAAAGTTGCCCTCCCCCGCCCTATGTGTGGAAAACTCCGTGGAAAACCCGTGCATAACCACGGTAAAACCCATGTATAACAATTTTACAACTCCATTCTTTTCCACACGCTTTTCTTCTCCACCATCCCGCTGTGGAAATCCACACTGTTGTTAACATCGCATTCCCACGCTTGCGCACGCCTTTTCAACACTTTTCCCGTATATACCAAATCGCAGTGCGAAAGCATAGCTATCGTATTGAGAAAGAGCCCCTTTCGTATTGCAATAAGATAGCTCTCTGAAACGGCTTATCCACATATCCACACTCCTTTCTTCTTAATACTTCTTTCTCTATAATTAAATTAATAAAGAAATAAAGAAGTAATAAAAAGAAGGAGGTGAGAGAGGTGATAACTGGGCACTGGGAGGGCAGGTTACAAACCTGCCCTCCCAGTGCACCATCGCTGTGGAAATATCGCTGAACATAAAAAAAAAGAGGGGGAAACTTAAAAAAAGTTCCAATAAAATTTGGTAGTTTCAGAAAAAAGCAGTACCTTTGCACCCGTTAAATGAAACGACATAAAGAGACTGACTTTTTAATAAGCATCCATAGTTTCATGGAGAGATGGTAGAGTGGTCGATTACAGCGGTCTTGAAAACCGCCGTGCTGAGAGGCACCGGGGGTTCGAATCCCTCTCTCTCCGCAACAGAGTCCTGTAAGTCTTTGATTTACAGGACTTTTTCTTTTTATGCTTTTAAGTAGTCCCCCTAAGTAGTCCCTTTTTGCGCAATATCATTTTTATATTTGTTTAACGCTGACATTGCGCTGTTGTCCGTCTTTTTTAGTGTTTTTGTTGATTTCTGCGTGGGAAAAATTGTACCCATTTGTAACTTGTGCTTTTGCCTAATACTGCACTTTAGCCATAAATCTTACTAAGTAGTCCCCCTAATAGTCCCCCCCCCATTATGCTATTTTATTTGAGGGTATAGTAATTATGTTTTGGAACATCACATATATAGTTATCATGCTTCTTATATTTGAGTAGCACATAATAGCTGTCGTTCACATCAGGGCGATGGCTATTTTTGTGTCTATAGCATCCACTAATCAGTCGAATTACAATCCGTTTTACGGAAAACATTTTCCGTAACTTCCCAAAACTTTTCCGTTAAAAAAAATGTTTTCCGCAACAATCCGCTTGGGATAATTTTATTCTTTAATCGTCAAATCCGTTAATAACTTTGCATTGCGATTAGGCACTAAAGCCACGCAAAAACGACAATGGAAAAAGAAAACAAACCAATCATCCAGGCGACACTGGGTGACTTGAAAGAAATGATTGAGGCTATGTTTGCAACTCCCACAGACTATCCTCATGACAAACCGCCAGAGGTTAAAAGACATCTGGTTTATGGGTTGGCAGGATTGGCGAAACTGCTTGGGGTATGTAAATCTACCGCTTCAAAAATTAAAAGCAGTGGCATCTTAAATCCAGCAATCAGTCAGCATGGCAAAGTAATAGTAATTGATGCGGACTTGGCTCTTGAATTGATGAAAGCAAGACACAACGCATCAGCAGTTAACAACAAAAAAAATAAAGAATTATGGCAGAAGCATTAGATAATGTGGCTGTAAAGCCCATTAATGAAGAAACGGAAAACATTGCTGTTGAGCAGACAAACGCTCAGGATAGTAGTGAAGAGACAAACCTGAAAGCATTTACAGACTTTTGTGAGTATGAGATGCTGCGTGTTAAAGAGCAATACCCTAATTGTGTCTCGACATTCCCGAATGGCGATGTTGCTTCTTTGAACTTGAAGAGACTTAAAGATGCAGGTGTTGAGTTTTATGGTCTTGGTGTGAATCGTACTCATGGTGCAGACGAGCAGAAGACAGGTCGTTCTATCCTTGAAAATGGCGCACAGCATAGCTTAATTGTCATAACAGTACCGATGGCTGATAAGGCAGGTATAAAAGTAGAGCGATTTGCCAATGACCCTAACAAAGACAAGCCTATAGCCTCTGATGGTATTGTCGTAGTTGATGGTCATGGTCGAATTGACTTCTTGCAAACTGTACAAGAGTGGCCTCTCATCATGGGACATTTTCCGATGAAGGACAAAGATGGTTATTATAATTTCGCCAAAGCGTTTACTGAGATAAACATCAATGTCTCTAAGTGGAAGACTCAGGATATGGTAGCCAAGCGTCAGATTGAAGATGGTATTAATACTCATGAGGGTTGGGTAATGATAAACGACCTTGTTTCTAAAGGCTACAAATATCAAGCTGCCTGTCAATTGGCCACACTCAAACCAGACCGTCTCACAGCAAGACAAGTTGCAAACGGCGATGAGAGTGAGTTCTTCATAAACATCGAATATGGGAAGCGTATTCATAAGGCTCTTAAAGATAGATTTGGCGAGGGGGATGACAAGACCATAAAGACAAAGGAGTTTACCAAAGAGATTGTCTTGTCCATTCAAAAATTAACCAACAGAAAGGGTGTTGAGTGGGCTACTGACATTATGGAGAAGTTTATCAACACTTTCCCAGATAAGGATGTTGCAGATATTAAGGCAGCCAAGAGTACCAAAGTGCAGCGAAAAGATGAGAAGCGTAAGCAGATTCTTGACAAAGCCTTCTCTTTCTTCTTGGGACAGAATAATATAAAGTTATAAATCTGGTATGGAGACTACCGTAACCGCCTCATACGCCTCTTCAATGTATGAGGCTAAAATTCGACAATTATGAGAGTTTTTTTTATTGAGGATAAAATGTACATTGCCACAACTACAGTCGGTAACTATTCAAAAGTCCTCAAACAGATTATAGCGGATTGGGGCGAGAAATTTGTATTTTACAAGGAGAGAAGTAAAACGAAATTTGGAACATTGCCATTTCCTGCTCGTGTAGAACTTTCTTTTTCTCGTCCCTTGCCAGTTCCTTATCGAGCAATACTGAAAGCGTATGTATGTGCCAGTGATGTAAAGTATATTCTTGACCTGCCTTCTACTGCTTTTGATATGGACGATACTACATTCACAGATAAGATTCAGATTAATGGCGAACCTGATGTCTATATTGCAATGAAGGAAGTTACTGATATGTATTGGCGGAGAATTGCAGCTGAGGTAAGGAAACATGGCTTTGACAGTAACTATGAGTTCCCTGGTAAAATCGAGTTGACGGTAACGAGCAAATATTTTACCGTTCAGATTAACTACAAGTAAAGAGTATATCCCCATTCTCCCTTTCTTAGTGGAGTTTGGGGAATATACAATAGTCAAATATGCCATTTTATCCAATCAAAACTCTCATTAGAAAAAATAAACAATATTTATGACCAAATTAAAAATTAAATTAAGGAATTGTAGCGTGGAACTGCCTGATGATGTAGGCAATTTTATCCTGAGTACAGGATGTGGTTCTGGTAAGACATATTGGTTGGAACGCTTTATTTTAGCACACTACATGGAAGGTATGCTGATTATTGTTGACTCCATCGTCAGCGCCAACTCTTTATACTTCGACTTGCTGACCAAATTAGGATTAGATGCAAATGATATGATGCTGATTCATTCTAAAATTGATTATGATGTTCTGAACGAATATGCCAATAACCCAGAAGAAGTAACAAAGAAGAAAGTGTTGATAATGACAAACGTAAGGCTTTATACAGAATACCCACCAATACATCTGCTTTACAATAAAAATGGAGTATCTCTATCTCCTTTTGATGGTGACTGGGAGAAGCTAATGCACAATCCTAATACTCGTCGTTGGATTATTATTGACGAAATTCCAGGCTTCATCCAAAAGTATGCCACAGTGTCTAAACTGCATTTGGGAGTTCTTGGGGAAGATGATGGTAGTGGTAAGTATAAAGCAAAAGAGTTTGTAGCGATGAGAAAGGATTATAACACATTCATTGCTCATTCTGATGCTGCTTGGTTCGATACATCAACATTGGGGAAACTCAAAACAGATACAGCTCTCTCCATTATCGAACACGAATACCCCAAGATGATGAAAGCCCAAGGCAATGCAGTAATCCAATTCTCTCCTTGCGATTTCCAAACAAATAATAGTCTTGTGTTGATTATGGAAGGTGCTGGCGATGTTCTTTTTAAGGATTCAAGCATATACAAACTGATAGATATTCCTCAAAAATACAGAGCCAAGGCAGACTTCCATAGCTTTAATGTTCCCAATCTTAACCGTAGAAACAACAAACATCAGAAGTTAATAAAGAGTATGGTTCAATCCGTAATCGCTATTCTTTCAAGTGTAAAAGGAAAGACTCTCATTGCTTGTTGGAATGATTTTAAAGGTGAAGATAATGAGATAACGAGTGATAACCAAGAAAGCAAGGATAGTTCTATTGTTGGTTCACTTTCTGATGAATTGGCAAAAGCTAATATCTCACAAGACCTCTATAGTATTATCTATTATGGAAGTGCTGAGAGTAAGGCTGTAAATGACTTTAAGGATTACTGTAACATCATCCTTTTAGGGAAATGGTCACTTCCTGTATCTACATCTTCAGAAAAATTCAACAAGGTTTTTCAGACAAATACAACTCTTACGAGATATATACTTTGGGAGTATGTTCAATTAATAACAAGAATAGCTATCAGACAAGACAAGGACATCAAAGTTTTTTATACAGATGACCACAACAGAGATTTTATACAGACATTAGAGAAGTATTTTAATCAGAACATTCTTGATATTCCAGAAGAGCATATTGATTGGAGAGACAAGGTAAGGAAACTTAATAATGGTAAAAGAGTTGTCGGTCAAATTGAAAGGTTATCTCAGAGATTTCCTTATATTCCCCAGATGATAGTAGAGGGGAAACAGAATAAGACCATAAATATATCTTTGAAGGAAGTCAATAATCTCATAGGTAAGTCAAAAAAGAGAAGAGATTACAAGCATTTAATCAGTATATTGCAGAAATTTGGAATATCCTTGGTTTTGCTATAAAATCACTTGTGGATAAACTTACTTGTACTCATTCCTTTCAGTAATGAGATACCTTAAATATTCATTTAAGAGGTGTAAAAACTTCATACACATATTATATATTATAGAGACAAAGAAATTACACCTATATCATTTATCATTATAACATATCCTTTATCGACTGCAAGAAGATAAAGGTATGATAAGTTTAACCCTAAGACAAAATCCAAAGACAAAAGAAAAGGAGGAAGATTCAGTACTGAGCTAATCTTCCCCTCTTTTTTTACTTCCCATAAATCATAATCTTCAAGTAACTGTCAGATGTACTGAAGCAAACATCCTTAACATCTTCTATAGCTTGACAGAATATAAATTCATCTTTAATATCCTTTTGCTCAATATAATATCCATCTGCATATCCTAACAAGAAGAAGTTGTTTTTGCCAGGAGTAGGATAAAAAACATCTTCTGGAAGTCCTGTAATCAATTTGGCATCCACATCTTTAATATCACCAAGAAGATGATATTTTGTTTCTCTGTAAAATGTAAGGATGACAGAATTTTTCTTCTCGTCGAAATCATATTCAACCTTACTTAGTTTTATATCTGGATAATAAGTTTTAGTGACCATCAAAAGTACATCTTCCAAGGCTGGCTTGTACTTTACCTTAGTGGTATCAATTTCAATTCCCTGCATTAAAAATTTCATAGTTAATCCTCCTTTCCTTTAGTCTTTTGTGATGTGACACAAAGAGTACAGTCAAACTCTTCATTGAGGTAAGACTTCAAAGAGTTATAGGCATCTACTCTTCTTCTGTCTCTGGGGCAAATCTTCAAAATGTCTTGTAAGCTAATCTCAATATTACTTCCAGAGGTAAGAGAATATCCATTATCTCTGAGTGCTTCAAGGTCTCTGATGAACTTGCCTTTTACTGATTTCTCAACCTTATTCTGTTCCTTGGAGTGTTGAGTCTCCTGTCCTTCACCAACTACTCTAAATTCATCGGTAACAAGGGAAAACATATATTCAAACATAATCGTTACTTTTGACTTTGTTACATATATAAGGCATTTTGTTCATTTTTGCCTGTTTTTGTGGGTGGTATAAAAACGAACGTTTGTAAAGCCTTGATACTCTTATTATTGAATGTAAAAATATCAAATCGTCAGGACAAAATTCTTGACGATCTTCAAAGCATAAAGAAGGGATTGCCAGATGATGAATCTGGAACGACATGAACTTTGGCTTCGGCTGGAATTATAGTACTCAAGGAGCTGCTATTCTACAGGTCGGGCTGATGCTTGAAGTTTTATTTATGAGGTCAAAAACAAAGTGTTTTTTGAACCTCTTTTTTTTGTCTTTTCTATCATCACCTCAAAGCCTTACTAATAATAGACAAAACAATATAAATTTTTTAACGTAAAATATCAGAAAATATGAACATCAAAAAAACTCTTGTGATTAGCTACCGAGTACTATGTGTAGCAGTCACTTTAATTGAAGCCGCAGACCTTGGGAAAACCATCTACGGCAAGTACAAAAACAACAAAAAGTCGGTAAAGCCAACAACGCCTACCGACACAACAACTAAAGTAGAGACAGTATGTGACTAAAAACGAAAGTCTTGACACAATTATCGCCCTATTAGAAGCTATAACATTTTTCTTCAAAGGGTGGAAAAAAATATCGGGAGCAACCAGTAAAATCAAATCTGGTGGCTCCCATAGTTCTAACTGTTCAAAATGTAATAAGCATGAACAAAACGAAATCAGAACTTATCATCAGAGCAATCAATAAAAATGGCTCTGTTACGCTCGTGAGAAACATGAAGGCAAAGATTATTCGCTTTCCTTTCCTCCCACGACTAAGTTACTTTACAGTTTGCTAACAACTTCAAAAAGAATAACAACATGAAGAAGAAAGAAGCAACTACAGCCGTGATTGTTCCTACAACTGGAACTATCACATCAGATATAACATTAGGTCTCGAAAACGCAGATGTTATCGAGGCAGAAGTTATTGAAGAAGATTGGGGTGACAACCATCCTAACTTCATAGAGTCAAATACTCAGGCTATTACGCTTGATGAATTGACAACAAAGAACGTAATTCCTACTTTCGTAGATGGCACATTAACGTTATCACACCAGAATTTTATTGGTGCAGTAAGAAGTGTTGCCGAGAAAGTATTTGGAGAACTTAAACCTGTTGAGTGCAGGGTTTCTCATCCTATTATTGGAAGAATACCATCAGCTCAACACAAAAAATCAAGTGAATTGACAGATGCAGACAAGACCGTATTTTATCAGAGATTGGCTTTTTGCTGCCATGTCAAGAACCTTACAAAAACTATCAATGGGCAATCGGTTCACCTTTGTATTGGTGGAGTGCGTGCTTATAACGAAGACAAACTCTATAACAGACCAACCGCATTAAAATTCAAAATCTTTGTTGGTTGGCAAGTAAGAGTGTGTTCAAACTTAATGCTGACGTGTGATGGCAATTCAGGAACCATAGATTGCATGACGGAAGCAGACATAATGCAGAAGTCATTTGAACTATTCAATGGTTTTAACCCTCACAAGGAAGAAACTTTACAACTCTTGGAGAATTTGCAATCAACAGCTATCTCCGAAGAGTTATTCTGTAAGATTATCGGTCGAATGAGACTTTACCAGTTTCTTTCACTATCTGAACAGAAACAACTACCACAGCTTACTATCGGTGATCAAGCCGTAAATGCTATGGTAAAAAACTATGTGTCTAATCCCAATTTCGGTAAGAAAGAGGGAGAAGATATTACTACATGGAATCTACTACAGCTCGCTAACGAATCTGTAAAGTCCGCTTACATTGATAAGTGGTTAGACAGAAATCAGAACTGTACAGATTTTGCATTAGGAATCCAAAAAGCCCTTATAGGAGAAGATACCGAGGGCTATTCTTGGTTCATCAACTAACATCCTTTGCTCTAAAAGTCTGGAAACTAATAGACCTGGATGTTTGAGAGATATACATTTATCAACGAAAGAAGATATTTGTGTATCTCTCTTTTTGTTTATCATTAGTATTCACAACAACTTAAAAAATACCGCAATGTGTAAATTTAAGAAACCAGAAATTCCTGCTAATATAATAGCAGATGAGCGTAGAGCTATCATGTTCAACGCTCTTTATTCTCTCGACCTCAATGATAAATTAGAGAAGAGAGATAACGACAAACTTAGTTACCTATCGTGGGCCAACGCTTGGGCAGAATTTAAGGCTGCATATCCAAGTGCTACCTATCAAGTTATCAAGAATCCAGACACCAACCTACCTTACTTCACAGACCCAAATGTTGGCATCATGGTATTCACTGAGGTTACAGTTGATAACCTTACTCATTCAATGTGGTTGCCTGTCATGGATGCAAAAAACAAGGCAATGAAACTAACTCCTTATACATATCAGGTATGGGACAGTTATAAGAAGGCTTACACCGAAAAGACGGTTACAGCAGCTACAATGTTTGACATCAACAAAACGCTTATGAGATGTTTAGTGAAGAATCTTGCCATGTTTGGACTTGGACTTTATGTCTATACTGGTGAGGATATTCCAACTGACAACACAGCAGATGATGGAACAACATCTACTGCCAACACAACAAAGAAAGCGGCAACAAGAAGAACTGCCACTAAGACAACTACTACGGCACAACAGAAATCCCTCGACAAGTATGCAGGGATTAGAGCAGCCGTAAACTCTTGCATTAGCCAAGACCAACTTGCAAGCCTTTACTATCAGCACCAGAATGAAGTAATTGGTAATGAGGAAGTCAAAGCTATATTTACCCAACGTAAACGTGAACTTCAACAAGCAGCATAACTATGGCAAAACGAATAGAACTAAAGAACTCTGGTGTCTTTTTCAATGAAGAGGCACACGAGTATTGGCTTGGCAACAAACAGCTAAGCGGAATCACAGGGATGCTTCAAAGACAGCTATTCCCTGATGAATTTAACGGTATTAGTGAGGCTACTCTTAATGCAGCAGCAGAATATGGTACAGGAGTCCATTCTTCGATAGAAGACTTCGACAAGAACTGGATAAATGATGGAACACAAGAGACAGTCGATTATATCCAAATCTGCAAGGACTATGGATTGACGCATGAGACATCTGAATATAACGTAACAGATAGCAAAGAATGGTCATCCAATATAGACAAAGTTTATCGTGTTTCTGACGATACCTTTTCTTTGGGCGACATCAAGACTTACGGACAGATGACAGCAGATAAACTTCAAAAGGCTCGCTGGCAACTTTCAATTTATGCTTATCTCTTTGAACTTCAGAACAAGAAGGCAAAGGTAGATAAACTCTTCATCATACATCTTCGTAACAAACCGAAGAAAGATGGAAGTTTCGACCATATATCTGAAATCATCTTCCTCAGTCGTATTCCCCCTGAGATTGCAAAAGATCTTCTCGATACAGACCTTCGAGGTGAGCAATTCAAGAATCCATACGCTATCCCCTATGAGTGGCGATCACAAGAAGAGACAATCCGTGAACTTATCGAAGCCAAGAAATCAGCAGAAGAGCAGTTGAATATTATCAAAGGCAAGCTCCTCTCTGACATGGAAGAGAAGGATGTGAGGAGTTGGGTAACAGAGACAATGAGAATTACTCGTAAACTCCCGACAACTCGCAGCAGTTTTGACTTGAAAGCATTTAAGGCAGATAATCCTAATATAGATTTGTCAACCTACATGAAGACCTCAGATGTGGCAGGGTCTCTAAGCATTGTCATATAACCAGTATTATAGAGCTGGGGAGATTATCAAATACAATAGATTTTCTCCCTGGCTTTTTTGTTTCACAACATTAAAACTCAAAAAATATGAATTATCAGGAAACTGTAATATTGAAAGAGAGCCGAGAATATAAAGCGGCTGAAGCTTTGACAGATTCCATTAACTCAATGTCATGGAATCCTAAGAAGTTTGGACTTGCTGTTAGTATGCAACACAGAACGTTACAGTAGTCGTTGATGAAGTCTTTCGTAGCAATCCTTCACGTTATGGCTAGCGATGATTACGGTTACGATGACAGAAATCGTGGCGCACATGAAGCCGCAAAGAAGTTGGTCGAGTCTGGCATTTTAGATGACATTTACTTACCATTCATTTAGCCTATGACTTACGAATGTTGCTGTTCCGATATTACTCTTTCGGAATGGCAGAAGAAGATGAAAGGTATAAAGCCTATCAACTATAAATGGTTGGTAAATAGAATCAAGAAGCATATTCCTCAGTTGTACGAGGCATTAGCACTTGACTACTATAACCCCTATGAGAATAAGTGTGGAGTGAATCAGGACTACTATATCTTGGTTCACTCTGCTATTGAGTATTTTATTAAAAAGTAAACAACTATGACAACAAACATCAATATCGAGCTATTCAAAAGATACGCTCCAAAGAAGAAGTTGGAAATTATCAATGCTCTTACCAGGAACGAACTTTTGGCTATTACAAACAATACCATCCTTAGAATAATCAAGGAGGCAGGTCATGGAGATAGCAACAAAACAAGATGCAAGTATAAAACATTATTCCTTTCTGATGCTGGCAACAACTGGAATAGCAAAGTGACAAACATGTATAACTGGAAGAAGGATGAAGTCTATCTTTCGGTTTACATCCAGGGTGACGATACAGATACCTATGTTACTTATAAACTCAGAGACTTTCTCGACAACAGATATGAAGAGCTGTGTCTGGGACATATCGAAGAGTCATTCAGAAATGGTTATTCTCACAAGAAACCAGCCAATTACAACAGAGCAGACAGAGCCAGAGTTATCAAGGCTATTCTTACTGCCTATGTTGAATGCAAGTACGAATCAAAACTAAAAGGAAATGGCAAACAAGAAAGCAACTAAGAAATGTAAGGTATCTGTGTCTTACCGTGGAGCTTCGATGCTCGATGTTGTCCGCTATGTTCACGAAGAGACTGTAAGACATTGTGAGTATTGTGGCAGACTGATGACAAGAAGTGATGTTAATGATTATGGATCTCTCTGTGAAGATTGCTATATGAAGGAATACTATGGCTAAGGAGATAACTTATAGGGAGAATTTAATTATTCTGAACTCTCCCGATGATGTTCAAGCCTTTATTCTGAATGAAGATGGTGAAATAGAGGACAATACCTTTGATTCACTTGAAGAGGCAAAAAAATGGATTGATAACAATAAAAGGCAAGATGGGTAATAATAAACTATCAACCGACATTGCAAGGTACATTTGGAGTATCATTGCCAAAGAACCTCTCCTTCCTATGAGTTGGGGAGTGGACTTAGAAACAGTAGTATGTAGTGAAGATGCTCTCGAATTTCATGTTCAGGGCTTCTTACATACAGGAAACGTGAGAATTGTCTATATCGAAGGAGCTGATATATTCCAAGTTCTCTTATATGACGAAGAAGGGAATTTGCTCAAACAGATAGACGATGTGTATTTAGATAACCTGGCAGAGACGATCGACCTAAACGTGGAGAACGACAAGGTTGAGAACTATAATGCCAAAGTAATGAACTTCTTAATTGGAGCATAATATGAACGATAGAATAGCAAAGCAAATCTGGCATGATGCTCTTCAATGTAGCATGAAGCCTTTCTCATGGGGTCTCCACTTCAACGACATCAAAGTCATCGAAAACGGAACTTCATTTTATGTTCAAGGAAAAGTCTGTGGATGGATTAAGATACAGCTGACAGAAGATAACAGATACGATATAACAATAACTCCCGACAATGCTCTGGAATCCGAAGTTATCTATCGTTTCGTTTCTTTAGAGAATATCGTTTCACTCATAGATGTAAACGTACAGTATGGCGTTTCTTACTACGATTATATTTGCTCTATATTCGGGCTTACACATAAAATCGCAGTATAGGGAAACTATCAATCCTACGAAGATGGGGAATATCAGGAAACTAACAATCTCTGGTATTCCTCATTTTTTATTCACCAATAGCACCAACAAGACGAACATCTAATAACTGCTAATATGGATAAGAACAACGAAAAATATGTGGCTTACCTGCGAGTGAGTACACAAAAACAAGGATTCTCAGGACTTGGACTTGAGGCACAGAAGGAGATCATCAAAAATTACCTTCACACCAAAATTCCGATTGCTGAATTTACAGAAGTTGAAAGCGGACGCAAAACAGATAGACCCAAACTAAAAGATGCGTTGGCTTTATGTAGAACAACAGGAGCGACACTTATAGTTGCTAAATTGGATCGACTGGCAAGAAATGTATCGTTCCTTTCAAATCTATTGGAGTCTGATGTGGATATTATCTTTTGTGACTTTCCACAAGCTAACAAAATGGTTCTTCACATACTGGCGGCAATATCTCAGTATGAAGCAGAATTAACAGCATCAAGAACAAAAGCAGCATTGCAAGCAAAGAAAGCAAGAGGGGAGAAGTTGGGTAGTCCAGAACACTTGATGGATAAACACGAGCAAGCAATAGCCAAAAGTAATCAAACCAACAGCGACAAGGCTAAGAACAATCCTAACAATAAGAGGGCTGTGGCATTTCTGAAAGTTATGATTTCACAAGGGAAGTCCCTACAGGAAATGACCAATATACTCAATAACGAGGGATTTGTTACTGCCCAAGGTTGCAAATTCGTCCCTGCAACAGTTAAACGCTTAATCAAAAGGTACAACTTAAAATGAAAGAGAATATCAACAATCAGGAGGGAGCAATC
>SAMEA104315434__coassemble_163_pt1 | contig 48766 bp, 39 predicted proteins | sample SAMEA104315434__metabat2_high_PE_014 | metagenome-assembled genome bin SAMEA104315434 (sample SAMEA104315434) | gut metagenome | biome: Monkey gut; feature: monkey-associated habitat; material: faeces | place: China | collected 2013
CATTGCCTACAGAGCATCATCGTTTATGGGCAGGTTAAAAACCTGCCCTCCCAGTGGTCGTTCACCCCATATGCGGTTGTGCTTATGGGGCGGAGGATTCTTTTCCTCCGTCCGTTGGCGAGTAGCATAGGGTTGCCATAACATCACCATTGCCTACAGAGCATCATCGTTTATGGGCAGGTTAAAAACCTGCCCTCCCAGTCAGTATCGCCATGGAACGGTGCTTACAAAAAAAAAAGAAAACGCGGCGCAATGTCATCACGACATCGCACCGCGCATCATCTTTTATATTTACATTTCAACGAAATGCCTCTTTTACCATCCTGCTGCTATATCATCGTCTTCGTCATAGAAAGATATGGCGTTCTTCTTTGACTCGCACTCTCCATTCTTATCAGCGGAAACTTCAGAAATGGGAAGCTGCAGCAGGCTGTTGTCAAGCTTTATTATGCTGACAGCAGGTGTGATATATTCCTTTTTCATTTTTTCTTTCTTGTTAAACTGTTAGTAATTCTTTTACTTTACTATCACCTTCACACCGTTAACGATGTTCACGCCGCGCTGCAGCTTGCTCAAGCGCTTGCCAGAGAGGTCGTATATTACTGCATCCTCACCCTCTGTCAGTGCCTTCACTGCGTCTACGGCAGTAGGATTGCCGAAGGAGATGGTCAGTGCCTTTGCTGCAGAAGCAGTCTCTACGTTAAGGTATGCACGGTAAGCGTTAATAGTAGGTTCGCTGCCTTCAGCAACCTTGAAGAACTTCTGCTCTCCGTCCTTTGTCTGCAGCACGTATGCTCCAGCTGGTGCTGTCTGCTGTGCGAACACGCCTGTGAGTGAAGCTGTAGCAGGGTCTTTCACCATGTTGGCATCATCTACGAATGCGAATGTCTGCTCGTCAGCAGTAGCCTGATAGATGTAAGCCTTGCCAGCCTCGATGTTGCCTGTTGCCTCGGTGAGGACTACCTCGTTCTTGGCATCATTGACTGCAGCCTCATAAAGCTTCGCACCTGTAACGGTAGCATTGTATGGCAGACATACGGTACCGTACTTGCCAGTAGCAGTGCTGCGTGTCTGGTCGTCAACAGAGTAAGCATAGAGTTCAACGGCATTCCAAAGTGCCCACTGACAACCACTGCCGATATGGAGACCTATCTCTACTTCACCATTCTTCACTTCTATAGGATCAGTAATGGTGATACTTGGATTATCGTTCTTAAGTACAGCACCAGAGCTCTGTACGTCACCAGAACTAATATAGATATAATCCTTGCTAAGATTTTCCTCGTTAGAAGCAGTTGTCATTGTTGACATCTTCAGGAAGTACTTGCCGTTAGGAACATTCACCTTCTGATAGATGTTTCCACTGAGCGCTTTATTTGTCCAGTTCTCCATATAGTTTCCTGTAAAGTCATCGGAAGCTTTATATGCAGAGTTCAATACATTTATATAGTTAACCACACCAGCCGCAGGTGTCCAACCTGTAACAGTACCCTCGGTACGTGTAGCATCAACCACGAAAGCTGTCGCAGTCTTATACTCTTTGACAATATCTCTGAGATACTGGCGGTACCCGTCACGCATGCCGTCCACAATAATCTTCACCTCTTCAGTGCTTATCTCTGCGCTTTCATACTTGCTATTTGCATCTTCATAATACATAAATGAAGTTGTAAACGCTTCTTTCTTCGGATATTTAGCAAGTGCCTCCTTTAACGAAACATATGCATTATACTTTTCTACCGCTGCCTTCAATGCATTATTTGCTTCTATCAAAGCAGCACTTGTAGTCTCAGAGGTTTTTTCCTTAGCAGCGGCAATAGCATCTTTCAAGGCTTTATTCGCTGCATCAGATGCAGATGGAGTGATAGCATTAGCTGTAGTAATAGCAGTTTTCAACGCTTCGGTATAAGCTGTAAGATCTTCTCCATAATAAGTCAGCTTGAAGCCAGAACCAACGAACCATCGTGCACCAGGGGCACCATTTGTCTTATAACCAATTTTTAGGACTCCATCGGTTACTGTCACATCAACAGTATATGGTGTTAAATCCGTACCATCTGTTGTTATTCCCACAAAATTTTCATTAGCAAAAACACCGATATTACCATTCGGAGAGTCACCAGCCTGATCATTAGAAGAGTTATACATTGATGTTGACAATGTATATTTTCCATTAGGAACATACACCGTCTGGCTCATTTCGAAACTGATAGCAGAAGCCGTTTCGCCCCAAAACTCACATTTGTCTGCATTATAGTAAGGGGAAGCACAATTGATATTACTAATAGTATAACCCAAGACTTTTCCCTTCGGATCTACATCCACCGAACCTTTATCTTTTTGTCCCTTTACCGTCGGGTTTATCAAGAAAGACGTAACATCAACTCCTGTAGAAAGATCTTTTCCATCTACATAATTAGTCAAGCATTTAGCTCTCTCTATAGCATAAATGGTATACTTGCCTATTTCATCACCTTGTTTATCTGACGCAACTTCGTTTTGATTATTTTCCTTACTCCAATAACCGAAATAGTTACCAGTATACTGTCCGTTTTCTATTTGCCAGCCATTATCGGTTTTAGTTATATTTACTTTAGTCCACTGGCATGCATATATCTGGTCGTGCGTACGTCTTTTCTTTGGGGCATTCCACTCTGTCTGCAAAGGATAATAAGAATCCGCCACATTACGAATGTGGTAACCCTGTGAATCATGTTCAAAAATCCACAAATCACTTAAATTCTGCGCAGGGTTGTTGACCTCAACGTACTTCGCAGCCTTATAGCCCTTACCACTCTCTCCATTCATTTCAATCTCTGCATCCGCTAGCTGCAGCATCTTCTCCTCGCTGGCGTCTGCAATAACATAATAATACTTGGCAAGCTCCGCTGCATCGGTAGGGAGCGATGTCACCTCCGTGTAGCCGTTATCCTGTGTAAAGAGGCTTGCCTTGGTCAAATCCTGTGCATAGGAATTACCCCCCCCCTACAAAGAATAGTGCTGCCGCAGAAGCGAGCATGATTTTGTAATTCTTTGTTTTCATGTTAGTAAGTTTTAGTTTTACAAAAAACAGTTGTTTTATATTACTTATTATTATATACGAACATAGTGTCGTTGACACTTACCTCTTTTTTGCAAGAAACTATATTTCTTCAGTCGTTAGCAAATGTTTTGTTTGATTACGGGTACAAAATTAATATTTTTTTCTTTAACTGCAAAACTATTTTCTTTTTTTTATTGGTGTTTGGAGGTTTATAGCGCAGGAATAATCCTGCGCCATTGGGGCAGCGGTATTGCGTTGGAGCAATCGAGACTTGGCGCAGGAATAATCCTGCCCCCCATGTGCGTTCGCCCCACAGTAGCGAGCGATTGTGCGCTTATGGGGCGGCGGCAAAGACACCTTGTTACGAAAGCTACCTAATCGCAGTGCGAAAGCTATCAAATCGCAGTGCGAAAGCTACCTAATCGTAGTGCGATTAAGTAGCTTTCGCAGAGGGGTCTGATGGAGGCTCCTTTTTCAGCGGATGAAGATGCCGCTTCCATCCATGGTTTTCGTTCTATAAGTAAGTATTCAAAATTATTTTTTATATAACCATATTATCGCATGCAGGTGTGTATTTCTACATTATTTTCACTCTCTTTGGCGCATCTGCACTACTTGGTTTCTGTCACAATGATGACATTGCTCCATCAACCAAGCAGCACAGCTGCATCCAAATAGAGCAAAACTAATGTAAAAATAATTTTGAACACTTACTTGCACTAACAAAACGGAAATCATGTTAGCGACTTCTTTTTCTTGCATATCTGCGATTGTTTTTGTAATTTTGCAGCCTATGACATACGTTGACGTTATACTACCTGTTCCGCTATATTCTCTCTTCACCTACTCCGTACCCGCAGAGATGGAGGGCAGGGTCATGCCCCTGCTGAGGGTGAAGGTGCCTTTCGGTGCGAAGAAGACGCACACGGGGGTGATAGCAAGGGTTCACCATGATGCGCCGCAGGGCGACATCACGGTGAAGGACATCACAGCCCTGCTCGATGAAAAGCCTATACTGTTGGAGCAGCAGTACAAGCTGTGGACATGGATAGCAGACTATTATATGTCGCCAATGGGCGACATCATGACGGCGGCTCTGCCGCAGGGGCTGAAGAAGGAGGACGGATTCAAGCCAAGAACGGAGACATACATCACGCTGACGGCGGACTGCCGCTCTGACCGTGCTTTGCAGAACACGCAGTATATACTGAAGAACTCGCCTAAACAACTGGAGGTGTTCAACGTGTTTCTCGCCATCTCCCAATGGGACAAGGCGGCTGCCAACGGAGGCAGAGGGGCGAAGGAGATTACGAGGGAGGAGCTGATGAACAGTGCTCACTGCACGCCTGCCATAATCAAAGGGCTCATAGACAAGCATATCCTTACGCAGTACAGCAAGGAGGTGGGCAGGCTGAACAGTGGCGGCGAGCCTCATCCCGAGAACATCAAGCCGCTGAGCGAGGCGCAGCAGGCTGCCAAGGAGGAACTCATGGCGAGCGATGACACTAACGGCATATCGCTGCTGCATGGCGTTACGTCCTCGGGCAAGACGGAGATTTACATCCACCTCATACAGGAGGCGATAGACCGTGGCGAACAGGTGATGTATCTGCTGCCGGAAATAGCACTGACGGTGCAGATTACGCATAGGCTGCAGCGAGTGTTCGGTGACAGACTGGGCATATATCACTCCAAGTACTCTGACAACGAGCGTGTGGAGATATGGCAGAAGCAGCTCTCTGACCAGCCGTACGATGTCATTCTCGGTGCCCGCTCGGCTGTCTTCCTGCCTTACCAGCGGCTCGGACTGGTGATAATCGATGAGGAGCATGAGTCGAGCTTCAAGCAGTATGACCCCGCCCCGCGCTATCATGCTCGCTCCGTGGCTCTGATGATGGCGCGATGGAGCGGTGCAAAGGTGGTGTTGGGCACTGCCACGCCATCGGCGGAGACGTATTTCCTTGCCTCCCGCCACAAGTATAACCTTGTGCACTTGACGCAGCGTTACAAGAACATAGAGCTGCCCCACATACATGTGGTGGACGTGAAGGACCTGCGCCACCGCAAGATTATGCGCGGAATGCTGTCGCCTGACCTCAAGAACGCTATCACCACGGCTCTCAACAATGGCGAACAGGTCATTCTGTTCCAGAACCGCCGCGGCTTCTCACCCGTCATAGAGTGCCACCAGTGCGGATGGTCGCCGAAGTGCCCGAACTGTGACGTCTCGCTGACTTACCACAAGAGGATGGCAGCCCTTACGTGTCACTACTGCGGTTACACCTACCCCATGCCGAAGGTGTGCCCCGACTGTGGCAACCAGGACCTACGCGACCGTGGCGCAGGGACGGAGAAGATAGAGGACATAATAAGTGATGAGTTCCCTATGGCACGTATAGCACGCATGGACCTCGACACCACTCATACGCGCAATGCCTACGAGAGGATTATATCTGATTTCTCTTCGGGCAGGACAAACCTGCTCATCGGCACGCAGATGGTGACGAAGGGGCTGGACTTTGACAATGTCAGCGTGGTGGGAATACTGTCGGCAGACACTATGCTAAACCAACCAGACTTTCGGGCCTACGAGCATGCCTTCACCATGATGACGCAGGTGGCTGGCAGAGCTGGCAGAAAGGGCAAGCGGGGACAGGTGATTCTGCAGACCATGGACCCGGGACTGCCCGTCATAAAGCAGATTGTGGACAATGACTATGAGGGTTTCTTCAACATGCTCATGAGGGAGCGCAAGGAGTTTCACTACCCTCCTTTCACCCGTCTGATATACATTTACCTCAAGCATAAGGACGAGCGCACGGTGGACAACGCCGCCATCGAGGTGGCATACCGCCTCCGCCAGTATCTCGGCGACCGCGTGTTAGGTCCTGACAAACCTAACGTGGCGAGGATAAAGACGCTGCATATACGCAAGATAATGCTGAAGCTGGAGCTCAGCATCATGTCTTCCGCACTGCGCCAGCGCATCCGCTCCACTGCCGAGGAGATAATGAAGGACGCCCGCTATAAGTCGGTAGCGGTGTATTATGATGTGGATCCTGCGTAAAACAGGACCACATGCCGCCCTACAAAAGCAAAAAGCCCTGAACGCTTTCACAAGCATTCAGGGCTATTACTTTTAGTCTGTTATGAGTGTAATACATTATATTATATATGTATTACATTATATTATATATGTATTACATTTTTCTATATTTATAAATACCATTGAGCTATATTATACAAGGTGCGCGATGAGGTCCTCACGGTCGCCATCAAGGTAGTCGATAACAGGTATCTCTACCATGGTGTAGCAACCTGGCTGCTGACGCATTGAGGCACGTGCCACATTGACAAGGACCTGAGCGGTGAGCGCAGGGTTGTTAATCTTCATGTCGAACTCTATCATCTGGTTATGAGTCTTACCGCTCACGCCCTTGCGAACGAGGTTCACGCCGTGACCAACATCGTTGAGGTCATCTACGCTCTCTACCTGGAACACGTGTGTCTCATCGTTAGCGAAGTAAGGGTCAGCCTTGATGGCTGCTGTCACCTTCTCGAGGTCAGCACCCTCTTCAAGCTCTACGTATACCATACGGCGATGGATTCCCTCACCTACTGGGATGGTCATGGAGAGTGCATCCTTTACGCCCTCCTTGGAACGAACGCATACGGAGTGACCCATTGAGCGTCCAGGACCGAAGTTGGTGTATGTGATGCCCTTAGGAGCAAGGCTCTGCATGAGTGTGCGTACTACTGAGTCAGAACCTGGATCCCAACCTGCTGCGATGACAGCAACGGCTCCGTGCTCCTTACAGATTGGCATAAGGGCGCGGCGGTAGTCGATGATAGAGGTGTGTATGTCGAATGAGTCTACTGTGTTGATGCCCATAGCGAGAATTTTCTCAGCATACTCCTGGCATGAACGGGTAGGTGTAGCAAGGATGGCAACGTCCACATCCTTCAGTTCTGTGATGTCCTTCACCACTGCGTATGGTGCGAGTTCTGCTGGCTTATTGTCTGCACCATGACGGCGCACTACGCCTGCAATCTCAAAATCCTTTGAAGCCTCAAGTGCTTCGATGGCGAATTTGCCAATGTTGCCATAGCCTACTACGGCTGCTCTAATCTTTTTCATTTTTGTTTGGTTGTTGTTTTGTTTGAATATTTCTGCTATAAAGGCAGCGAAATGGCTGCAAGCCACCACGCACCTCTATACGATTTTTAGTTCTTGAAGCTGTGGATAGGCGCAGGGATGCGTCCGCCACGGTTCACGAGTCTGTCGCAAGCAAAGGTGTTTACAGGCATGATAGGAGCATAACCAAGCAGTCCTCCGAACTCCACTGTCTCGCCTACCTTCTTGCCTATCACTGGGATGATACGCACGGCAGTCGTCTTCTGATTTATCATACCTATGGCACTCTCGTCGGCAATGATGCCAGAGATGGTAGCGGCAGAGGTATCTCCCGGTATAGCAATCATGTCAAGACCTACGGAGCATACGCATGTCATGGCCTCAAGTTTCTCTATTGTCAGTGCGCCGGCAAGCACAGAGTCTATCATTCCCTGGTCTTCTGATACTGGGATGAATGCTCCTGACAGTCCGCCAACGTATGAAGACGCCATCACGCCGCCCTTCTTCACCTGGTCGTTGAGCAGTGCGAGTGCCGCAGTGGTGCCCGGAGCACCTGCACGGTCCACACCGATGCACTGGAGAATGTCGGCTACAGAGTCACCGATAGCTGGCGTAGGAGCAAGCGAAAGGTCGATAATTCCGAAAGGAACGCCGAGACGCTTTGACGCCTCCTGTGCCACAAGCTGTCCTACACGGGTAATCTTGAAGGCGGTCTTCTTGATTGTCTCGCACAGCACCTCGAAGTTGGCAAGTCCCGTTCCCGTCACTTTGTTGACGGCAGAGTTCTTGTCCATCTGCTCAAGGGCGTACTTTACCACGCCCGGTCCTGATACGCCGACATTGATAATAGCGTCTGCCTCGCTCACGCCATGGAAGGCTCCTGCCATGAAAGGATTGTCGTCTGGTGCGTTGCAGAGCACTACCACCTTAGCGCAGCCAAGTGAGTCCTGCTCCTTGGTGCACTCCGCTGTCTGGAGAATGATGTCGCCCATCAAGCGCACGGCATCCATATTGATACCCGTCTTGGTAGAGCCGACATTGACACTTGAACAGATACGGTCTGTCTCTGCCATGGCCTGAGGGATGGAACGTATGAGCAGCTCATCGCTCTTCGTCATGCCCTTTGACACTACTGCGCTGTAACCGCCGAGGAAGTTCACGCCCACCTCTTTGGCAGCCTTGTCGAGTGTCTTTGCAATCACCACGTAGTCTGCTGGTATCTTACAGCAAGCAGAACCTACAAGTGATATAGGAGTGATGGAGATACGCTTGTTCACGATAGGAATAGCGAACTCCTTGCTTATCTCTTCGCCAGTCTTCACGAGGTCGCGGGCGAGAGTCGTTATCTTGTTGTAAATCTTTTCGCACGTCACCTCCAGTGAATTGTCAGCACAGTCAAGCAGGCTGATGCCCATGGTGATGGTGCGCACGTCAAGGTTTTCACGCTCGATCATGTTGTTAGTCTCGAGCACTTCTGATATATTAATCATTCTTTGTCGCTGGTTGTTGTTTTCTTTTGCAGGTCTGATAGGTGTATTCCGGAGCTTTAGTAATAGCAAAAAAATAACTTTCCGGACATAGACTTAGATACGGTGCATCTTGTCGAAGATGTCCTCCAACTGGCACTTCACCTGTACTCCCATCTCGTTGCCAATGGCATTGAGGTCATTAGACACCTGCTCGAAGGCTGTATTGCAACGTGACATGTCGACAATCATCATCATGTTGAAGAAGTCCTGCACGATGGTCTGTGAAATGTCAAGGATGTTTATCTGACTGTCGGCAAGGTATGTGCATACCTTAGCTATGATTCCTACTGTGTCCTTTCCTACTACTGTAATGATTGCACGTGTCATGTTGTTTATGTTTTTAGTGTTATTTTGTCGTCAGTTGGTTTATATTTTATACATTTTGTTGCACAAAACATATAATTTTTGCAAAGGTAAGAAAAACTAATGATACCACCAAATTATTTTTCTAAAAACTCTTTACTCTTGCTTTCACGCCCCTTAATATACCTACATAGCCAAGGAGTATCACGTTCATCATCAGCGCATAGACGATGGCGGGAACGGCAATGGCACCATTATTGAACACGAGTGGGCTGGAGGCGATGGCTATTGCTTGTGCCGCATTCTGCATTCCTACCTCTATCACGATGGTTCTGCGCTCCTTCATGTTGAGGTTGCAGGCTCTTCCGCCGCAGTAAGCCACCGTTACGGAGGCGAGAATAAGCAGCGTCACGCACAGTCCGAGTGCGGAGAAGTTGTCGGATATGGTATCATGGTGCTGCACGAAGAACAGTCCCGCCAGCAGCATCAGTGCAGGAAAGGCGGTCTTTGACAGCACCCTGTCGATACGTTCTGCCGCACGCTGCCATTTCATCCTTACCACAATGCCTGCCACTATCGGAACAAGCATGGTCACGAGGTTCTGCATCAGCAATCCGCCTACGGGCAGATGAATGCCTACTGCCGCCCCAGCGGTAGCGGTGGCATACTGCATCACGAGCGGCAGTGTTAGGAGAGTGATCAGCGAACTGAATGCGGTGAGCGACACTGACAGTGCCACGTCGCCCCTGGCGAGCATGGAGAAGATGTTGCTTGACGAGCCACCAGGGCAGCAGGCTATCAGCATCACGCCGATAAACATATATGGTGGCAGGGCGAGTGCCGTGGCAAGGGCGTAGCCTATCAACGGCAATAGCAGCAACTGGCCGCACAATCCCACGACGACGGCTCGCGGACGCTGTGCTATAAGCATGAAGTCACGCGGCTGGAGAGTCAGTCCGAGGTCGAACATCAGCAGCGTAAGAATCGGTAATACTATGAAAAGACTTGACATTATAGTGGTCGTTTAGTTGTTTAGTTGTTTAGTTGTTTAGTTGTCTGGTGGTCTTGTTGTATGGTGGTCTTGTTGTATGGTTACTTGGTAAGTAGAAACTACAAGACCTTGTCATGGGCATTGCTGCACCTACAACAAGGTCTTGTATTTTTCTTTCCTCCAAGGGATTTTACATTTTCTTATAGTGTACGCACCTTTGCTTACAGTGTGTGTGCAGAACTGCCGTCAAAGCAGTGCGTGCAGACCTTGCACTTAGGCAGGCCTATAGCCTTGATGATGGTCTCTATCTTGGAGAACTTCAGTGAGTCGAGGTTCAATCGCTTTGCTATCTCCGCCACCATGGCGTTGTATTCTGGTGAACCTGTTGTGGCATACGCCTTCAGTCTGTCGGCAGGGATGTTGACAACCGTCACCTTCTCTGCATCATCGAGCATCGTTGCCTGACCTGACTGCGTCTCGAGGTCGAGAATAACGCGGCGTGTTATCAGTTCCATCTCTGTCTTTGAAGCAGAGAAATTAAGGAAAGGACAGCCCCAGATAAGTGGTGGGCAGGCTATGCGCATGTGCACTTCCTTGGCGCCAAGCTTCTTGAGCACGGCGGTATTCTCGCGCAACTGCGTGCCGCGAACTATGGAGTCATCGCAAAAGAGACACTTCTTGCCCTTCAGCATCGCCTTGTTTGGTATCAGCTTCATTCGTGCCACGAGGTTTCGCATCTCCTGGTTTGCAGGCATGAAGCTGCGAGGCCATGTAGGGGTGTACTTGGATATGCAGCGCTGGTAAGGCACTTTGTGGCCTTCGGCGTATCCTGTAGCCATGCCAAGGCCAGAATCTGGTATTCCGCCTACGCTGTCAATCTCTATGTCATCCTCTTCTCCCATTGAGCGACCTGTCTCATATCGCATCTCCTCCACGTTCTGTCCCTCGTAGAATGAGGTAGGGAAGCCGTAGTATATCCAGAGGAACGAGCATATCTGCATCTGCTCCTCAGCCTTGCGCAGCACCTCCATGCCGTCAGGGGTGAGGCGTACTATCTCGCCAGGACCTACGTAATGCTCTATCTCATAGTCAAGGTTAGGGAAGGCGGTAGACTCTGATGTGGCAGCCATGGCACCGTCTTTCTTGCCTATCACGATAGGCGTTCTGCCCCAGAAGTCACGGGCTGCGATGATGCCGTCTTCCGTAAGGAGGAGCATTGAGCAAGAGCCCTTGACGGTCTTGTAGACATTCTCTATGCCGTCCACGAAGTTCTTGCCCTTCAGTATGAGCAGACCTACAAGCTCTGTAGGGTTTATCTTGCCAGAAGAGAACTCTGACAGGTGCATGTTTTCCTTCAAAAGCTGCTGCGCTATCTCCTCTTCGTTGTTGATGCGCGCCACCGTCACGAGGGCGAAGCGTCCGAGGTGTGAGTTGTAGAGCATCGGCTGTGCATCGGTATCGCTTATCACTCCGATGCCGCTCGTGCCGTCAAAGCTACCGAGCTCATCCTCAAACTGTGAGCGGAAATAACTGCTTTCCAACTTGTGTATGCGACGTACGAAGCCCGTCTCTTTGTTGTACGTAGCCAGACCGCCACGACGTGTGCCGAGATGTGACTGATAGTCAGTACCGTAGAACAGGTCTGCTATACACTTCTTTTTTGAAATGGTTCCGAAAAAGCCTCCCATGAGTAGTTGTAGGTTTGTCTGTCCGTGACGTGTTCGTCATGCAAGGACAGATGAAGGGGAAATTAATGGTTTTATAATAAAAAACAATGGCATCTCTAATCCCTATTACAGGAAGAGACGCCATATAAGTGTCCGCTCTCCCATTAGTGGGGAGAAGCTGTGTTTATCCGTAAACTATCTTGCCGTTCTCGTCAGTATTCTCAGCCACGAAGCTCTTGTTATACTGAGTCATGCCGCGCAGAGACATACCCATGTTGGAGAAGCCTCCATCGTGGAAGAGTGTCTGCATGGTCACCTTCTTGGTGAGGTCAGAGAACATTACGATACAGTAGTCTGCGCATTCGTCAGCAGAAGCATTGCCGAGTGGCGACATGCGGTCTGCATAATCAAGCATACCGTCGAAGCCCTTGATACCGTTGCCAGCAGTAGTAGGCGTAGGTGACTGTGAGATACAGTTCACACGCACGCCCTTCTCACGACCGTAGATATAGCCGAAGCTACGTGCTATTGACTCAAGGAGTGCCTTGGCGTCTGCCATGTCGTTGTAACCGAAGAATGTTCTGTGACTTGCCACGTAGGTAAGTGCGAGAATTGAGCCTCCGTCTGATATAGCATCGAGCTTCTTCGCCACCTGAATCATCTTGTGGAATGATATAGCCGAGATATCCAGAGTCTTGTCAAGGAAGCCGTAGTCAAGGTCATCGTAAGTGCGCTTCTTGCGCATATTGACAGACATTGCACATGAATGCAATACGAAGTCTATCTTTCCGCCCAGTGTCTTCTGTGCCTCCACGAAGAGATTCTCAAGGTCTGCCACGTTTGTAGCATCCGCCGGAATCACTACCGCACCTGTTTTCTTTGCCAATTCGTCAATTGTTCCCATGCGGCAAGCCACTGCAGTGTTAGTCAGTGCTATCTGAGCACCCTCCTCTACCGCACGCTCTGCTACCTTCCAAGCGATGGACTGGTCGTTGAGCGCACCGAAGATGATGCCTCTCTTGCCCTTAAGTAAGTTGTAAGCCATTTGAAATTTATAACTATTTTTATTGTAAATTCGGATGCAAAGGTACAAAGTTAGCTTGAATTACACAACTTAAAACAGAAAAAAATGACAATAGTGATAAATTCTTGTTACATTCTTTAATATTTAAGAAATATTTTATTACCTTTGGACATCGAAACGTATGACTTACCATCGCATCATAGACAGCACGGAGCCTCATGGTGAGGAGCTGCTAAAGCTCATTGATTCGCTCCCCGAATGGCGCAGGGAGGCGGCACTGAAGTACCGCTTCGAGCAGGGACGCAGGGAGTGCTGTCTGTCCTATCTGCTGCTGTGCGACATGCTGCGCGAGCACTTCGGCATAAAGAAACCGCCACGTTTCGTCACTGGTGAGCACGGCAAGCCGACACTGGACATCAGCGACAGGGGCATCAGCTTCAACCTCTCCCACTGCAAGAGGGCTGTAGCGTGCATAGTGAGCGACGCTGAAGAGGTGGGCATCGATGTGGAATGCACGGGGCGATACACCGCTGCCCTTGCCGACTACTGCATGAGTGACGCTGAAAGGGAGGCGATAGCTCGCGCGAAATGCGCCGACACTGAGTTCACAACGCTATGGACCCAAAAAGAGGCTCTGCTGAAACTGACGGGCGAAGGCATTACTGACGACCTGCGCACGGTGCTTGAATCCAGTCGCATCGAGGGAGTTTCATTCTCCAGCGGCATATCCGCTGATGGGCAGTACGCATGGAGCATAGCCACGAAGGGGCGACTATGATTGTAGAATACTAACCATTTCAAACACATATTGCAATGAAAAATTTCTTATGGGCAGCTGCTATTCTGATGGGACTGGCAGCATGTAACCAAACTGATGATAACGGTGTGCCTATTCCTCCCGGCTTTCCCAAGGTTCTTACCGAAGAACAGAAGGACTCACTGTATGCTGATTCCATCATGAATCTGAGCCAGGCCACCGTGCTTCACCCACATACCAGGGGCAATGGCTTCAACGTCATCATTATGGGCGATGGCTATACCAAGGCCGATATAGAAAGTCAGAAGTTCAGAAGTGCATCTCTCGCAGCGATGGATGCGCTCTTCGAGCAGGAGCCTATGAAGTCATTGCAGGACTACGTGGAAGTGATTGAGGTGCAGGTTCCGTCCGAACACAGCGGTGTGGACTATACGAAGAGGCGCACAGGACTGCGCACCAGCCTGTCAAAGGGTAATGACTCCAACGTATATGGCGACTCTATCACCATCCTTAACTGTGCTGTTTATGCTCTTAGCAAGAGATATAACATCACCTCCACACAGGATCTTACAGACCGTTTTGACCAGACTCTCATCATCACACTGCTCAACACGGAGGTGTACAAGGGTGTCACCCTGCTCGGAATTAACAACAAAAGCAAGACCGATGTGCCAAAAGGCTACTCTCTTTCATACGTCCCGGCATATGCAAAAGTAGGAAATGTGAATGTGTTCCCATACCTTATAAGGCATGAGGGCGTAGGTCACGGCATAGGAAAGCTGGCTGATGAATACAGCTACGACAGCTACGGCACGCCGTCACAAGAAGCTATACAGAGCATTACCAAATATCAAGAGTATGGCCTTTACCAGAATGTAACGTACAAACCGAATGCTACCGTCCACAACACCACGTTCGATATAGAGTCTTCTTCATGGCTGTACCCATTCACTCAGCGTTCTGATTACATGGCAGAAGACCTCAAATGGTATGTCGGTGCAGCGAACTACCCTGTCGGTTTCTGCCGTCTGGGCTACCACAGCATAATGAACGAGACCATCAAGGATAACAATGAGGCTTACGACCCTAACTCTGGCAAGTTCAATGTTGCCGCCCGCGCCATGATATACAAGCGCATCAACCGTGCAGCAAACTCTTCATGGCAGTGGGATTTCCAGACTTTCACCTACTTTGACGCTGCTGCTCGCAACTCTATTGCTACCGGCAACGCAAGGGGCATGGCGGCACCGGCATTCAAGAACGTGGACGTTCCTGCCCTCACAGCACCTAAGGTGGTGAAGATACCTGTATCAAAGATTATCAAGTAAACACGGCATGGCGCGTTGCTACCAAGCATTCCATAATATCATGAATGCTTGATTGAAACACTCAGCCATACACATTATACACCTTTATTATATATATAATGGCAATAATAAAGACCATCTACGGCAAGAGCCCTAAGTGGGGTGAGGGCTGTTACTTCAGTGAGACTGCCGCCATCGTTGGCGATGTCACCATGGGCAAGCAATGTTCCGTATGGTTCAGTGCCGTGGTGCGTGGCGATGTAGCTCCCATCACCATGGGCGACCGCTGCAACGTGCAGGACGGTGCCTGCGTACACGTGACGAACACCACGGGTCCTACGGTGATGGAGGACGACGTGACGATAGGTCACAACGCCACGGTTCACGCCTGCACCCTGCGCAAGGGCTGCCTGATAGGCATGGGAGCAACGGTGCTCGACAAAGCCGACATAGGCGAGGGGGCTATCATCGCCGCCGGCGCACTGGTGTTAGGAAAGACCAAGGTGGGTGCCCACGAGATATGGGGAGGCGTTCCTGCCAAGTTCATCAAGAAGACTGCACCAGGTCAGGCGGAGAGTTTTGCGGCGCATTATGCACAGTATGCCGCTGACTACCTCAAGGAATAAGTCATTATGCACAATGCATAATGAACAATTTATATTTTAATCTGTTTTTCAATAAAACATTAAACGAAAAAGCTTTATTATGAAGAAACTATTTCTATCCCTCTGTATGCTCACTGCAGCAGCAGGAGCTTTCGCTCAGATTGACAGCGACGACAAGCAGTTGTTCAACCATGTTGGTGCCGGCGTAAGCGTAGGTACTGACGGTATCGGCTTCGATGTAGCCACCACTATCACCCCTTACGTACAGGCACGTGCCGGCATGTCCTTTCTCCCAGAGATAAAGGTGAACAACATTGACGTAGATCTTAACATCAGCAACAGTGAGGTTCAGAACGCCAACCAGTTCATCCGCCAGTATAACGCTATGGGCATCGGCACTCCAATCAGCGAGATTAACCCGCCAAGCCAGGTGCAGATGTCCTCAAAGATTAACATGAGCGACTTCAAACTGCTTTTTGATATCTATCCTACCAAGACCTCTCCATGGCGTCTTACCGTAGGTTTCTACGCAGGCAAGTCAAAGCTCATGGATGCCTGGACCACCAACTGCGAGTATGAGCTGCAGACCATCACCGACTATAATGCCGCTCTCGACGCCAACCCTGCTCTCGCACAGCAGTTCGGCCTCAGCAAGATTGGTGTGGAAGTGGGCGAATACCTCATCGAGCCTGACGGTCAACAGGCACGTGGCTACATCAAGGTCAATGGCTTCAAGCCATACATCGGTATAGGTTCTGGCCGTGCCATCTCCAACAACCACCGCTTCTCCTTCTCATGGGACCTCGGTTGCCAGTTCTGGGGAACACCTACTATCTACGTACAAGAGAAGAAACTGGACAAGGACAGCAACATAGACGGCAGCGGAGACATCATCAAGACCATCTCCAAGATTACCGTTTACCCTACACTCAGCTTCCGCTTCAACGGCAGAATACTGTAGTTTAAGCAAGCAACATATAATTTATGCCCCTGCAAGAGGCTCATCGCCCAACGCAAACGACCATGTTTATCGTTGGAAAACGAGTCCCTCTTACAGGGGCATTTTACGTAACAGGGATTCCTATTCATCAAGGAATCCCATAGCCTTGACCTCCTTCTCGAACATGGGTGTGAAGACTCCTATGCCGATATTGTCACGAATCTTGCTTATAGGCCAGAACTTTCCGCCCGTTGTCTCTGTCGCGGAAGGATACAGTTCACCGTCATATTGGGTGGTGAAGACATATACCAGTTCCCTCTCTATGGCACTCTCATACACATATTTCTTCTTCAGCACAGGCTCATACATGTCTGGGCGCAGTCCTATCTCCTCATATACCTCGCGCTGCAGTGCCTCATACACCGTCTCGCCGTAGTCCACATGTCCGCCAGTCGCGGTGTCCCACTTGTCGGGCTGCACCTCTTTCCAGTCGGCACGATGCTGCAAGTACAGCTCGCCCTTACTGTTAAAGACGTGCAGATGCACCACGGGGTGCAGACGCTTGGTGCCGCTATGCGCCTCCGAACGCGTCATGCTGTCCAGCACATTGCCCTCCTCGTCCACTACGGGAAACTTCTCTCCTTTGGAATCACTCTTCACCAGATGGCGCTCTCCGTCCATCTCCGTTATTGTCTTTTCCTCTATATTCATTGCTTGTAATATCTGTTACACAATATATACTTCATTTCCGCAATACCGAAATGAAGTGCAAAATTACTAATTTAATAGCTGTCACGCAAATTTCACGATGACAAACAACCCGTATATCATTTTTTTTGCATAACTTTGTAGCAGAATATATCTCGTACATTATTATATTTACTAACACATATCATTTACAGTAACATGACGAAAAACATCTTTATGGCTATTTTCGCCCTGCTGTCTCTATGTTCCTCACATTCTAACGCCGCTACAGAAGCGGCTCAGGAGGTGCTACAGAAGATAGTGAAGGTGAATGACTACTGGCAGGCTCACAACAGCCCTAAGTGCCGGGCGTTCTGGGATAACGCAGCCTACTACACTGGCAACATGGAGGCTTACCGACTGACGGGCAAGGCTCAGTATTACGATTACAGCGACCAGTGGTGCCGGCATAACCGCTGGATGGGTGCCACCTCTACCGACAAGAAGAACTGGAGATACAAGACCTACGGCGAGGGCAACGACTTCGTGCTCTTTGGCGACTGGCAGATATGCTTCCAGACATACATAGACATGTACAATCTCGTGCCTGCCGACTACAAGGTGGCGCGCGCCATAGAGGTGATGTCGCATGAATGCAGCATGACCGACAACAAGTTCTGGTGGTGGGCGGACGCTCTCTACATGGTGATGCCCGTGATGACAAAGATGTATCTGCTCACGGGCGAGACGAAATATCTCGACAAACTGTACGAGAACTTCCTCTGGAGCGACAGCCTTATGTGGGACAAGGACGAGCAACTGTATTACCGCGACGGCAAGTATATATGGCCTAAGGTCAAGACTGCCTGCGATGGCGGCAAGAGCTTCTGGGCCCGCGGCGATGGCTGGGTGCTGGCGGGACTCGCCAAGGTGCTTGCCGACATGCCGCGCGACTACAAGCATCGCGACATCTTCGTGCAGCGTTTCAAGCAGCTGGCGGAGGGTGTGGCGCGCTGCCAGCGTCCTGACGGCTACTGGAGCCGCTCCATGCTCTGCGAGAATGACGCTCCCGGTCCAGAGACATCTGGTACCGCCTTCTTCTGCTACGGCATGCTGTGGGGCGTAAATCACGGCTATCTTGACAAGGCTGTCTACGGTCCCGTGATAGAGAAGGCATGGCACTACCTCTCCACCAAGGCACTGCAGCCTGACGGAAGCATAGGCTACGTGCAACCTATCGGCGAGAAGCCAGACCCTAACAAGATTGTAGATGCCCACAGTCAGGCTCCTTTCGGCACTGGCGCATGGCTCCTCGCTGCCTGCGAGAGGGTGCGCTATCTTGATGCTACGGCATCAATGCAGACGCTTCCCAGTGCTCCTCGCACTGCCAGTGGCAAGAGCATGACGGTGAAGGTGACTAACACCACTGACAATAACCGCAGCGACGTGGTGGAGCTTTCTGCCAATAAGGTGTTCAAGGCTCTCGGCATAGCTGGCGGCAGACAGTTCCTCGTGCTCGATGGTGACAACGTGGAGCGTCCTTACCAGCTGACAAGCGATGGCAAGGTGCTCATCCAGGCGTTCGTAGCCCCACACTCTACCTCCACCTTTACCTTGAAATGCGGCGAGCCCAAGGCTGCTCGTCTGGACTGCAACGGCCATATCTACCCCGACCGTGAGGACGACTTGACATGGGAGAACGACAAGTCGGCATGGCGTATGTACGGTCCAAAGATGCACAACAAGGGCGTGAGCGGCTTCGATACCTTTGCGAAGAACGTAACATATCCCATACAGGACGTGCTGTATCACAGTGAACTGACAAGCTACGGTGTCAACAACGAGCTGCGCAAGGCTGGCCGCGGAGGTGAATGGGCGCAGATTCATCGCGATGTCTACACCTACCACCGCGACCGCAGTCAGGGTATGGACGCATATACCGTAGGCAACACCCTCGGTGCCGGTGCTCCGGCAGTGATGAAGGACGGAGGGCTCATCATGCCTGATGTTTACGAGAAGGCGGAGATACTGGACAATGGTCCGCTGCGTTTCACCGTGCGTCTGCAGATGTATGAACAGAACGGCATAAAGGAGACGCGCCTCTTCACTCAGGACAAAGGCTCGCACCTCGCCAAGGTAACAGTTTCTTACGAGGGCATTGACGACAAGACACCTATAGCCAGCGGCATAGTGGTTCACAAGAGTCAGCCTACGGCTTACGTCATTGACAAGAAGAACGGCTTCATCGCCTACTCTGATGCTCTCGACACTCCGCAGGGGCAGAACGGACAGTTGTTCATAGCCTGCCTCTACCCACAGAAGATGAAGGAGATGAAGTATCTCCCTCTCGCAGAGGAGAAGGCTGGCGGCATAGGCCATGTGGTGGCTATCGCGCCATACTCTGCCGCTACACCTTATATATATTACGCTGGTTCGGCATGGAGCAAGTATGATGTCCCAACCATGAAGATATGGCAGGAGACCTTGAAACTTTACGCCGATAACCTCAAGAACCCACTGAAGGTGGAGTACTAACAATACATCACGCTATCAAACAATCAATACGGGGTGCGCCAGCAAATGGCACACCCCGTATTTTCTTTCTGCAAATGAATGCATGGCTCAGTTCGCTTCTTGTCATTCTTTCTCTACAGTATGGCTTCCATCGCGATGGGTTTCTATACCGCACTCACTATATTTCCCCGTTTCTTCTGAGCCACATTCCGAAGAAACGATCATAAATGATATACTTTTTATCATACTTATACACAAATTCTCTACTTATCAATGTCTTGAGTGCAAGGCTGACACTACTAGCGGCAGATAGATTATACTTACTAATAAACTCTTGCGAGAGCACCGACGTCACGGCTTTCTCAACAGCGATAGCTGAAAGTAAGGCTGCTTGATTATCTGTCAGCGATTCATAATAATTGACAAATGCCACCTCCTGCTCATTTACGAGGTCATTCACCACCATGTCTATTTCCTCTGCAGTTACCTCCTTGCCATTCTGATACAAACGATTCAAGATATTCTGAACATACCATGTCTGTCCGTCCACAATGTCATACAAGTGGGCAAACGTTTCATTGTCAATCCCCAAACCCTTCGCTTGCAACCATCTGTCTGCAAAGTCACGATATTCCTCTTTTCCAATAAGAGGAAGACTGACAATTTGCGAACTCTGATAGAATGGTCGTTTGGCTGATAGAAACATATCGGTCATGATATGCTGTTTGCTTCCAGCAAAGATGAAATACACATTAGGCAGAAACTGTATATAAGAACGCAGCAAGGCCTCCGCCCCTCCTTCTGGGTATTCCGCTATCTGCTGAAACTCATCAATAGCAATGTATATCCGTTTGCCTGACTGCTTCAGATATTCGAATATATCCGCCAGGGACTTCTCCCGTTGCTCAGGAGCTACAGCTATAGAGAAAGCCGGCACTCCCGTCAACTCATCAAACGACATTACAGGCTTGTAACTCGCAAAAAAAGTCATCACCTTCCTCACCGCATTTTGAGAAAACGTGTCGACCTTTCCTATTACTGTCTTGGCAAGAGTCTGGATTAGTTGGCTCATGTTTCTTGTGGCATTAATGTCCATATAGAAACACTTCGTCTCTGGTTCACGTTGTCTTATCTGTTCAAAGACATGGTGTATGAGTCCTGTTTTCCCTATACGTCGAGGAGAAATCAATACTATGTTTCGCTCATTGGAGAGTGCCTGGATTATCTGCTCCGTCTCTTTCTGGCGGTCACAGAAGTATTCCGAGCCCTTATATCCATAGATTACAAACGGATTATTCAGCTGTTCCATAAGGCATTACGTTCATTACATATTTTATGTTACACATTTTATGTAACGCAAAGATAATCCTTTTATTCCATACAACCAAACTTTTCCCGTTATTTTTTCACCGTTCGCAGGTCTGGCTCATGCTTTTTCGCCACTCCACCTCCGTCCTTGCGCCGAGTCCTCTACACCACCCTCTCCATCAGCAGCAGCGTGATGAAGCCGAGGAGCAGGGCGTAGGTGGCTTGCTTCTGGTAGCCATGGGCATGCGTTTCGGGTATCATCTCATCGGAAGTGACGTAGAGCATGGCTCCGCCAGCAAAGCCAAGCATGGCAGGGAGCATTGCCATCGATATGCTGCCCAGTCCATAGCCCAGCCACACTCCCACTATCTCAAGCAGTCCTGTGGAGAGGGCTATGAGGAACGTGCGCACTTTGGAGATGCCAGCAAGCAGCAGCGGGGCTATGATTACCATACCCTCGGGCACGTTCTGCAGAGCTATGCCGAAGGACACTGACCAGTCTGCCACCCCGTTCTCCACGGTGGTCATGCTCACTCCTGCCGCCATGCCCTCGGGCAACTTATGGATGGCGATGGCAAGGACAAAGAGGAGTATGCGGTTAAGGTGGCTGTTATGGCGGTGCTGCTCAGGATCCAGCCCCGTGATGGTGTGCAGATGTGGCGTCACGAGGTCGAGGATGTTGAGGAACCATGCGCCACATATCACTCCTGCCACTACTATCCACAGCCTCGATGCAGTGCTCATCTCGAAAGCCGGCACTATCAGTCCGATGGTGGAGGCAGCGAGCATGATGCCGGCGCAATAGCCCAACACGGCGTCGTTCCACTTGTGCGGCAACTGCTTTATCACGAAGCCCAACAGGCTTCCTGCTATTGTCGCGCCGCAGAGACCTGCGGCACTTATCCATACGTTATTCATTGTCTTCTTTCTTGGGTTGTGGGTTATGGGGCGCAGGATTATTCCTGCGTCATTATTCGCTTAGGTGTATACGCTTCAATGCGCGATGCCCCAGGGCGAAGTTTGCCACATTCGCTTGTTGGCGCAGGAATAATCCTGCCCCCCATAGGTGTGCGCCTCGAAAATGGTAAATTTGGGAAACGTCGTAATCTCTATGTTTTCACGCCGTAAAAGCTATGCTTTCGCAATGCAATCTCTATGTAATCGTAACGCGAAAGCTATGCTTTTGCAGCGTAATTTGGTACATATCATTTTCCGCCTTCATACCCTTCTGATTATCAACAATTTACAAATAGAGCCATTTCATAGGTAGGAAATGGTAAATTTGGGAAATTGCCGTTTTTCCTCACCATACGTCACACTGCTGCCTCTCCTTACTTTCGGGCAACTGTGCGGGCAGCCTCATGCCCCCTACGGTGCAGTCGGTGAACGTGCAGCGGCGCGTATGGAAGAGGTAGTAAGGGTGTGGCGCACGGTCTACGGTGAAGTTCCTCACGCTGATGTCACTGATAGGCTTCTGCGGATTGCCGTCATAATAGATGGCGTATGCCGATGAGGAGCGCGCAGCAACGTTGCTTATGGAGAAACGAGAATACTGCGCAGGGAAGTTACCGCCACGATAGCCGAAGTAGTTTGTCTCGAATCGCAATACGGCTCCTGCCACATCGCCTATGCGGATGGAGTCCACGAAGACATTCTCTATATACCCTCCCCTGTCGAGGTTTGACTTGAAGAGCAGCGCGTTCTTCACGTTTCCTATCTCTATGCCTGTCATGTACACTCCCTTCACGCCACCCGACATCTCCGAACCGATGCACAGTCCGTTGCACTGGCTGAAGAAACGGCACTGGCGTATCACGATGTCCTCTGACGGACGCCCTACCATTCTGCCGTCGGCGTCACGCCCAGACTTGATGGCCACGGCATCATCGCCCGTGCGGAAGGTGCAATTCTCTATCAGCACGCGGCGGCTTGACTCTGGGTCGCAGCCGTCATTATTGGGGTAGTGGGAGTCTATCGTAACGTCACGCACAGTGACGTCCTCACTGTACAGTGGGTGTATGCACCAGAAAGGACTGTTCTTCAGCGTCACGCCTTCTATCAACACGCGCTCGCAATTGTTCAGCTCGACGGCGCAGGGACGCAGTTTCGTGCCCTTGCCAAATACTCTTCTGCCCAGAGGCACGAGGTCTTCGCCCATCTGCCTCAGCCTGTCCACGTCCTGCTTCTCTGGTGTCTCACCGTGAGTGCCATGCACATTCTCCACGAAGTCGGGGTTGCCGCCGGGCATTCCCCATCGTGCCATCTCGCCACCGCTGGCATCTATCACGGCATTGCCCTCACCAGTAATGGCGAAGTCGGTCTCTCCCATGGCATGAATCATGGAGGAGCGACCGTAGAGTTCTGTGCCTTCCCAGCGCGACAGCACCACGGGTAGGTAATCGTCGGGACGGGACGAGAAGCGCAGCGTGGCGCCATCCATCAGGTGCAGCTCCACTCCGCTCTTCATTCGCAATGGTCCGTCCATGTAATGCTCCCCACGGTGCACTATCACTATGCCGCCGCCCTCAGCGGAACACTTGTCTATCAGTTTTTGGAGGGACTTGCGCGTGGTCTTCTTCCCTTCCGCAAGCCATGGGTACAGCTTGTTCTTCGGAATGCCAGGAAGCTTTATGCTCAGAGCTATAGAGTCTGCTCTGTGCCGCAATACATTGGTTTTCGTCTCTTGCTCTGTTGTCTGCGCTGACGCCAACAACGGCAAGAATGCGAGCAACAGGATGATTGTTTTTAGGAACATAATTTAGTTGTTTGGGTTATTTAGTGGTCTGGTTGTTTGGGTGAATGGTGGCTTAGGTGTCTGATAGTTGTATAGTTTAGTTGCCAGTATGTTGGGGTTTGGATTATACGGCAGTCACATAGCGATACTACCTATCAACCAAACAACTAAACAACCAGACAACTAAACAACTAATAAAACTCCGCCTTACTTTCTATTCTCACTTTCTCTCCCGTCAAGGGGTGCATGAACTCCAGCACCTCAGCATGCAGATACATCCTCGGAGCAGGCACATTGCCGTACAAAGGGTCGCCCACTATGGGGCTATCCAGTCCTTCGGGGTGGGCGCAGTGCATACGCAGCTGGTGAGTCCTGCCCGTCACGGGGCGCAGACGGACAGCTCGTACGGTGCCTTTCTTCTCCGCTACATTCTGCTGCGGGTCCTTCTCCATGAACTCATAGTGGGTCACTGCCTCCTTGCCCTCTGCATGGTCCACCCTCTGGCGTGGACGATTCTCGAAGTCGGCGGCCAAGGGTAGCGATACTATCCCCTCGTCTTGCTGCACAATCTCTCCTTTGCCGCTCACTAATGCCACGTATTCCTTATGCACGTCCTCATGCCTTGCAAACAGTTTCTGCATCATCACGAACACCTCCTGGCTCTTGGCAGCGAGCAATATGCCGCTGGTGTCCATATCGAGGCGGTGCACCATCTTCAAGAACGGCACATCGGGGCGCATGGAGCGCAGCAGGGTCTCGGCATCAGTGGTGCTCGCTCGCCCGGGCACAGAGAGCATGCCGTGGGGCTTGGATATGGCTATCAAGCTGTCGTCTTCATACAGCACCGCCAGCTTTGCCGCTTCTTTCTCTTCCCTGCGCTGCATCATCTCCCTGGGCATCATGCTCCATAGTATCGGCACGCACTTGGCCTGGCATGGCTCATAGAAACTGCCATGGTGGCGAATCTCGCCCCTCGGCGATGCTCCATACCAGAATTCTGCCAGTGCGAGGGGCTTCATGCCATGGGCATTGGCATAGTCCAGCAGTCGCGGAGCGCAGCACTCGCCCGTGCCTGAGGGCGGCATGGTCTGCTTGCTGCCCGTGCGCTTCGCATAGTCTGTGAACACTTTGAGGAGCGACTGCTTCTCGCCCGATGGCTGCGTAAGCTGATGCTGCGTGAAGAGCCATCGCTGCAGGGCGTCAGAACGCTCCTTACGCTCCTGCTTCATACGCTGTATCTTCTCTTCTTTCTCTTTCACTCTCTGCTCCGCCTCTGCCACTATGGCGGCACCGCGCTGCTTTATGCGTCGCAACTCGGCATTCTGATACTGAGCCTCCTCAATGGTTCTCGTAGCTTTATGGGCCTTGATATACGCCTTATAGTCTGCCACACCCTGCTCTGCCTGCTCCCTTGCCTCAGCCAGGCAGTGGCGCAGCGCAGTGAGGGCGGGCGACTGCTCCGCCTCCCGTACCCTGCGGTTCAGCTCGCTAATCGCCGCCTCATGAAGCTTGAAGTAGCCGTTGGGCTGCAGGTAGTCGAAGATGGCGGGCACGTAACCTGCCCAGTCGCTCCTGCCGAGTATCTGACCAGAATAGGCAAAGAGGGCATACTCGCCGTCGAGTTCGTGCACCATGGTGCTGTCGTAGTGCGCACCAGGCTCCACTATCAGCACGCCAAACATCTTGCCACGAGCCACTTCCTCACGCCATTCGGCATGAGACTCTATGTCAGAAAAGACAAGAGAGCGGAACTTTTCCAATTCTTCATTCATAATGCAAAGTTATGAATATTACGTTAATAGCCAAAACTTTTAGGCTTTTTTCTCCATTATCTCGCTATTTCTTAGTAAATTTGCAAACGAGAAAACAAAGAGATTATACAACGAATGAAACCACTGATACTTATCTGTAACGATGATGGATACCAGGCAAAGGGCATCAACTGTCTGGTGGATATGGTGAAGGGAATGGGAGATATTATAGTATGTGCGCCCGAAGGACCACGCTCTGGTAATTCAAGGGCGTTCTCTACCTGCACACTCACATTGAAACACATGAGCCACGAGGATTACAAGGACACGACAATTGATGTATGGGCATGCTCCGGAACGCCCGTTGACTGCGTGAAGATAGCATACGCCAAGGTGTGTCCACGTAAGGCCGACATCATCATCGGTGGCATAAACCATGGCGACAACGCCAGCACCAACGCACACTACAGCGGCACCGTGGGCATAGTGATCGAAGGGGCAATGAAGGGTATACCGTCAGTGGCATTCTCACTGTGCGACTATAGCGACGACGCTGACTTCGAACCCATGCGCCAGCTGGTGCAGAGGGTGACAAGACAGGTGCTGGAGAAGGGACTGCCGCACTACGTATGCCTCAACATCAACGTGCCCAAGCAGTGGAATGGCGAGGTGCGCAACACGAGGATGGCGCACGGCAGATGGCGCAACGAGGTGGAGGAGCGAAAGCATCCATCATCGGGCAAACCATATTACTGGATGACGGGTTACTTCCTTAATGATGAACCTGATGCGGAGGATACTGATGCATGGGCGATAGCACACGGATATTGCGCCATAACACCACTGACAGTGGAGATGACTGCGGACTATAAGTTTGAACTGAAAGGAGAAGAATGAAATACTATCTCATAGCTGGCGAGGCGTCTGGTGACCTGCATGCCGCCCACCTCATGAAGGCCTTGGCAAAGGAAGACGCCGAGGCCACATTCCGTTTCTTCGGGGGCGACTGCATGACAGAGGCTGCTGGGGACCGCGGAACGAGGGTAAGGCACTATCGCGAACTGGCATACATGGGCTTCATACCAGTGCTGCTGCACCTGCGTACCATAATGCGCAACATGCGGATGTGCAAGGAGGACATCACCACTTGGCAGCCAGACGTGGTCATTTTCGTGGACTATGCTGGATTCAACCTCTCTATTGCGAAGTATCTTGCAGCCGTAAGAAAGAAAAAGAAGAACGGCTCGAAGAAGCCATTACTGTACTACTACATCGCCCCGAAGCTATGGGCATGGAAGGAGTATCGCATAAAGAACATCAAGCGCGACATTGACGAGCTATTCTCTATACTGCCCTTCGAGACCGAGTTCTTTGAGCATAAGCACCACTACCCCATGCACTACGTAGGCAATCCCACAGCTGACGAGGTGCGAGAGTTCCGCTCTGGCTATACGGAGACCTACGAGGCGTTCTGCAGACGCAATGGACTGGATGCTAATCGCCCCGTGATTGCACTGTTAGCAGGCAGCCGTAGGCAGGAGATAAAGAACAATCTGCCCGCAATGATTGAGAGTATAAAGGGCGACAAGGCGTTTGCCGACTACCAGACAGTAGTGGCTGGCGCGCCAGGAATAGAGCGTGAGTATTACAATGACTACCTGAAGGGCAGCGGATGTGCCATAGTCTATGGCGAGACATACCCTCTCCTCTCCCACGCCACAGCGGCACTGGTGACCAGTGGCACCGCTACTCTGGAGACAGCACTATTCAACGTGCCACAGGTGGTATGCTATCGAATGGCGATGCCGAAGCTCACGCGATGGGCGTTCAACCATATTCTGAAGGTGAAATATATTTCTCTGGTCAACCTCATTGCCGATAGGGAGGTGGTGCAGGAACTGTTTGCCGACCGATTCAGCGTGGAGGAGATAAGGACGTGCTTGCGTTCGCTGCTCCCTGGCGAAGCCGCAAGGGAGCGAATGATGGCAGACTACAAGGAGGTGCAGCAGCGTCTAGGCGGAAAATGCGCTCCCAACAATGCCGCAAGACTGATGACTGAGATAGCTAAGAAATAAGAACGGCACTGCAACATGGATGCAGTGAGATGAGAATTTACAATGAAGAAGATTACTATATTGCTGCCTGCATACAACGAAGAGGCTTCTTTCCCTATTATAAAAGAATGTATGGCAAAGGTAATCAGTGACAATCCCGACTACGATTGGGAGTTCCTGATGGTCAACGACGGCAGCACTGACAACACATTACAGCAGATGATACGTCTGCACAATGAGGATTCGCACTACAACTACATAGACCTCTCGCGCAACTACGGCAAGGAGGTGGCTATGATGGCGGGCTTTGACTATGCCAAGGGCGACGCCTTGATAATAATGGATGCCGACATGCAGCACCCCGTGGAGGTCATTCCAGAGATGATTCACTGGTGGAGGGGGGGGTATGATGATGTTTACGCTGAACGGATGGCATCAAAGGAGTCATGGTTCAAGCGCAAGTCGTCACAGTGGTACTACCGTCTGCTACAGAGTCTGACAAAGGTGCCGATACAGAAGAATACTGGCGACTTCCGACTGCTGGACCGTTCGTGCATCGATGCCTTGAAGCAAATGCGCGAAACAGAGCGCAATACCAAGGGGATGTATTCATGGATAGGATTTCATAAGAAAGGCATCACCTATCAGCAGAAGGCTCGGCAGGAGGGCGCAACAAAGTGGAGCAACTCCGCCCTGCTCAACCTTGCAATGAACGGCATAATGAGTTACACCACCGCACCGCTACGCATAGCTACCATAGTGGGCATGCTGGTATCGCTTATAGCTTTCATTTACCTTATATACATATTGATAACCACTCTCCTCTACGGCGACCCCGTGGCGGGATATCCTACCATCATGGTCACGATGCTGTTCCTCGGAGGAATAGAACTCCTTGCCATCGGGATAATAGGAGAATATCTCGGCAAGGTGTTCAACGAGGTAAAGGGACGCCCCGGATACTTTATCAATAGCTATAATGGTAAGAAGGAATGCATGACTCATAATACATAATGCACAATTCATAATGATTATGCTATAATGGTTATACGTATTAACCAAACAACTAAATAACCAAACAACCAGACAACTACAATGCTTCTACTCAGTTTCGACACCGAAGAGTTTGACGTTCCATTGGAAAACGGCGTTGACTACGACCCTATCCGACAGGGAATGGAAGTCTCTCGCTTCGGCACCACTCGCATATTGGACATTCTCAAGGCAGAGGGCGTAAAGGCAACGTTCTTCTGTACCACCAACTTCGCTACCAATGCGCCCGACGTTATGCAGCGCATCAAGGACGAAGGCCATGAGATTGCCGCCCACGGATGCGACCATTTCAAGCCCGTAAAGGAAGACATCGCCAACTGCAAACGCATCCTCAAGGAGCTAACAGGCATTGACGTGAAGGGCTGGAGACAGCCAAGAATGTTCCCCGTAGACCTCAACGAGCTTAAGAAAGAGGGCTACCTCTACAACTCTTCACTAAACCCCGCGTTCATACCTGGGCGTTATATGCACCTCTCCGAGCCTCGCACACCGTTCATGCAGAACGGATTGCTGCAGATTCCGTCATCAGTAACGCCGGGATTCCGCTTCCCTCTCTTTTGGTTAGCTATGCATACGCTCCCCATGTGGCTATACAAGGCATGGTGCAAGTGGACTCTTCGTCACGACGGACAGTTCGTAACGTACTTCCACCCATGGGAGTTCTATGCGCTGAAGGAGCACCCAGAGCTTAACATCCCTTTGATTATACGCCACAACTCGGGCGACGCCATCGCCCAAAGGCTGCGCGAACTCATCCGCACCTTCAAGAAAGAGGGTGCGCAATTCGCCACCTTCACGGAATATTACGAGAGTTTTCAAGGCAAGTAAGACCACCACACATACCACCTATACTAATGAAACAACATTTCGTCAGATTCTGGAGCAGTCCCAAGTGCGTCTTCTGGCTGGGCATGCTGATAGCCTTTGCCGCCACTATCATTGAGGTAATGCGTGGCAGAAACGCCAACTACATAGTGTATTCAGATGCCACACGAATGTTTTGGGAGGGCATATCGCCCTACACTACAGACTTCGTGGAAGACCACGGGCGCTACTTTCTCTATCCGCCAGCATTCAATGTGATATACGCACCGATACTGCTGCTGCCACGATGGTTAGGTCCCTTCGTATGGAACCTTGGCAACTACACACTCTTCTGGCTTGCCATCAAGACGCTGCCAGAGCGGTTTGACGCCTACAAGCACCGCACATTCCTCTATCTTCTGCCCATACTGCTGCAGGCGGTGTTCTGCTATCAGTACAACATAGTGGTGTGCTACCTATTCCTCTTCGCCTTCACACTGATGGAAAAGGGCAAAGGTCACTGGGCGGCAATATTGATAATGCTCTCTGCTACTACCAAGATTTATGGAGGAATACAGCTCGCCATGCTGCTGATGTACAAGAGGCCATGGCGCAATATCGGCATTGCCATCGTCAGCGGAGCTGTCTTTCTCGCTCTGCCAGCACTCAATTTCAGTTTCGACCAGCCACTGTCGCTGTACGGAAAGATGGCTGATATGCTCAGCATACATAACAGTGCCGTTGACTATATAGGCATTCTCTACGCCAAAGGGCTAAAGTCTCTGCTGCTGCCTAATCACTATCTGGTGCAGGGCGGTGTACTTCTGCTGCTCGCTATCGGCTTCTTCGCCCGTTATAAGAGATGGCATTCGCCCGTGTTCCGCACGCAGTGCCTGGCTGTTCTGATGGGTTTCATAATCCTGTTCAGCGACTGTCCCGAAACTCACACATACCTTATAGCCATTGCAGGCTGGCTTCTCGCATTCTGGATGCAGCCCGAACGCAGCAGGATTGACTGGATATTGTTCTGGCTTCTCTTCGTAAACTTCGCCATTCTGCCTACGGACGTGCTCTGCCCGCCAAAGGTTCACACGTTCGTCCACGAGACCTTCTGGCTCGATGTCTACACCTTTACGCTCTGCTGGGGCAGAACTCTCTGGCTGGCTCTAAGTAGAAAGCATTGACATTAAAGATTCAACGCCCTGTCTACAGACTGTTGCTGACAGGGCGTTGTTTTTATATACTGTTGTCAACTCACATGTATCGTTTTCCCCTTACACTATTCTTCTGAACCAATAGTCAAAGAGACGAAAGTCGGACAGTGAGAGATTCTCCGCCTTTGCCATATCCATGCGGCAGAGAGGAAGGTCTCTGTACATGGCCGCCACGAGCGAGAAGGTGCTCGGAGGCCCTATGATATAGTCGCAGGCGGAGAGCATATAGAGGTCGTTAGCGGGCGAACCGCCCAGCAGATGCACATGTTTCACGTCCGAAAGCTCGCTGTATCGCTCTGCTTTCACTGTGCCATCGTTGGTGGAGAGATACACATGCACGTCCTTGTTAGGGAACATTGCAGCGAAACTGCGTATGAATGCCGCATACTGCTCATCGCTGTAGCAGTATACCCCCCCCTGCCACACGGAGTAATCCCCTCGCCTTATGTGCACTCCAAGGCGCACCACGTCATGGCATCCAGACTCACACTGCACCATCTTTGCCTTCACTGGCTCGGTGAACTCGCTGTTAATGGTGAAGAGGTCGCATATCTCCGCACGGTATTTGAGGAACAAGTCGTAGTATCTAACGAACCATCCACTGACCACTATATTGCGATGGCGAAGCATTTTGCGCTCTAGCGCAGCGGCATCGCAGTCGGAATGTTTGAAACTGGCGGTCGGAATGAGATGCAGTGCCGCCATATATTTTACGAAAAGATACAGCGGAAAGCTGATATAACGGCTGTTGCTGATCTTGAAAAACTTGTATTTGTAACTGAAACGCATTGACATTGCCTTGCGTCCATGCTCTCTTCCCCATGCGTAAACATGAGCATATTGCAACAGGTTGTTGCACATCTGGCTTTTATCTCTTGCGAATAGCATTGTCGTTTAGTAAATATTCAAAATTATTTTTACAAATCAGGTGCGGATAGTTTGGTCGTATGGCACAACGAAGTAGAAGTCCTTCACTTTGTTTTCCACGCAACAACAGACACTCTCCAAACACAGTTACAGTATACTCAAGGCTTTTACGATGACATGGAGGATCAGTTATCCTGCCAGTTCGGTATGATAATCAAACGAAACAACACGTAACCAAAACGCCAAACATCTAAATAGTCAAACGACTAAGTTCATCTTCTCCCCAGGTCATCATACAGTTTCTGCAGGTATGCCTTTGCCTGAGGCAGGAGAGCCTGCGGCTCAGTGCCCTGCTCCACAATCATTTTCTTTGACGTATTGTCATAATACATATAGCTATCCTTCGTAGCCATACCCATGGCATCTGGGAAAGAGAAGAATGCGAAGTGTGGTGCCTTAGGGTCAAGGAGATCCTTTGAATACGTGAAATCTTTATGCTCTATGCCCATCATGCCCAATACTGTGGCACAGATATCTATCTGCGAGCCTACAGTGTCTATGCGCTTAGCCTGTTGCACGGGTCCGCCCATGATGAGAAGCGGTATCTCGTAGCGCCACGGCTGATAGTTGTCAATCTGTTTTGGGTACGCCCCGAGATGATCAGGCACTATCACCACGAGTGTGTTCTTCCAGCAGTCCATCTTGCGCAGACGCTCTATAAAGACACCGAGAAAATGGTCTGTGTACGAGAATGCGTTGAGCTCAGGGGACTTCAGCTTCTGGTAGTCTGGCACATCAAATGGTTCATGGCTGCTGCTCGTCATAAATGCCTTGAAGAACGGTGTTGAGCTGCTATGCACCTCTCGTTGCATATCACCGTAGATACGCTCGAATACTGGTCCGTCCGCCACGCCCCACTTTCCTGTTACTTCATAAGAGGGGAAGTCATACTGTGATGTCACGTGCTGGAAACCTGTACCCACGAGGTATGAACGCATATTGCTGTAGTTAGTATCGCCCCCATAATAGAAGTGGGTGGCATAGCCTTCACGTTCAAGACTGGCAGCGAGCGATGGCAGCGATGTACTGATACGCGGCATGTCCATCACGCTCATCGTAGGCTGGGCGGGTAGTCCGCTCAGCACGGACACCATGCCTCTGTCGGTGCGGAAGCTGTTGGCGTATATGTTAGTAAAGTACAGCCCCTCATTGGTATATTTCTCTAGATTCGGCACCACTCCCTTTACGTGGCCGCTCTCCTCCATGATATACTTAGAAAAGCTCTCCAGGCAGATGAGAACTACATTGTATTTATGTCGCTGCGCATCACTTCGCTGCTGCGTATATGTCATGCCCTTGAATATTTTTTCAGCTTCTTTGTCGTCCATAAAGCGGTAGCGCGTGGCTATCTCCTCGCGGTGAAGGGCTGACTCCACAAAGCTGAACACGGGGTTAACAGCGGCATGATTGAGCTGCACCTCTGATGAATAATACACACTGCCCGTATGGTTGGTGCCCGTACCTATACCTCCACGGATAGGGATAACAAGTGCCACGGTGCAGAGTAGCAGTGCCACGGTGGTGGCAATGCGCTTCTTTACTGGCATGCTCGAGTCGGTACTCACGCCCAGTTCCTCTCTTCCAAAAATGAGGAAGATGATGGTGCCCGCAGCAATTATCATTATAGGGATAAGCCACATCTGCCATGTCGCCATACTTGCGAACGCCGCCTTGGGCGAGGTCGTTATATAGAGCAGCGGCGTACTGTCGAGCGGGAAGCGCCAATAGGCATAGAGCGCGATGTTACTGACATACGCCAGACCGCAGGCATAGGATGCTATGCCTGTCCATACGTCCCATGCCATACGGGTGACTTTGTTGCTACGCCATACTGACATCGCCAGCAGCAGACCAGGAATGACGGTAAGATAGCCGGCAACGGCTATGTCTAGTCGCAGACCGTGCCATATAACCTCCAGCCAGTCAATGACGCTCATGCCCTGAAGGATGCTGTTATATATAAATAGGAATACTATCTTGCTGAGCACACCGATGATGGTCCAGCGGATAAAGATCTTGAAGAATATTTTCAGTTGTTTCATGCGAACATTTGTTTTACCTTCTATGCTACTATTATAAACACACGTAATTCGCCACAAAATTACTGCTTTTTTCTTAAACATCCAACTATTTCATGTATGTAAACACTATATTACTATTTCTTTTGAAATATTTCAACGTTAAATTTACATAAAAGAAATTCCATTATTCATTTCCTTTATATGAAAGTTTGTAATTTTGTAGTGTAATAATAATAATTTGTATTCATCATTTTCCATATATAAACATGGGGTATAACAAAGAAAGATACAGAACACTTAAGAATATTGCCTACCATATATTATTCGTCGTATGGTACGTAGTTTCGCTTCTTCCATTGAACATCCTGTACATATTCTCGTATTTTCTATATTTCCTGCTACATCGCATTGTAAAATATAGGATACAAGTAGTAAGAAAAAACATCAGCGAGTCATATCCCGACCGCTCACCAGAGGAAAGGCGGAAAATAGAGAAAGACTTCTACATGCACTTCAGCGAGCAAATGGTAGAGAGCGTCAAGTACTTCTCCATGTCTCCGAAAGAGATGAAGAGGAGGATGGAGTTCAGAGGAGTCGAGCTTGTAGAAGATTCCTGCCGCCGGGGAAAGACCTGCGGCATATACCTCGGTCACTACGGCAACTGGGAATGGCCAAGCAGCATGCAGCTGTGGATCAATCCAGAGATTGGACTTACTGCCCAGCTTTACCATCCATTGGAAAATCTCGTTACTGACCGTCTGATATTCTATACCCGCCAGAGATTCGGTGGACTGAGCATCCCTGCCAACCAATCAATAAGGAAACTTGTAGAATACAAGAAGTTTGGCAAGCCACTCATCATCGGCTTTGTTGCTGACCAGACACCGTGGTGGCGCGATATTCACTATTGGACCAACTTCCTTAACCATCCCGAGACACCGGTCTTCACGGGAGCGGAGCGCATTATGAAGAAGTTTGACATGGATGTGTACTACCTCGATATCACCCGTGTGAAGCGCGGATATTACATCGCTGAATACAAGCGCATTACCACTACGCCAAAGGAGTGCCCAGAGTTCTGGATTACGGAGAAGTACACCCGCATGATGGAGGCTACCATAAACCGCGCCCCTGCCTACTGGCTGTGGAGCCACAACCGATGGAAACGCACCAAAGAGGAGTGGATACGCATCACGGGAGGCAAGTAAACTGTAATTTGTATCATATAAGAAATCACCATACGAGGGTTCTGGCGCAATGCGGCAGAACCCTTTCTTTTTCGTTCACGCAAGGCTCTGGTTTTCAGGTATATACAAAACAGCATTACAACAGCTATCATATCGCACCGCAATCACTATGCTTTCGCAGTGCGATTTGATAGCTTTCGCGATGCAAAAGCATAGTGATTGCAGCGCGATATCAACGTCATGTCTTTACGATGGTGAAAAAAAAGACTTTTTAGATGTCAGCTGACGTAAAACGGAATACAAAGTACAGTTCATGCATTTTTACAGTTTCTTCCTTCAAAGCACTTTAGGGTGGTTCTAAAAATTACCACCGTAAAAAAATAAAATTAGGCGAAATGACGTCTTGCCATCTTTAGGTCTGTTTTTGGTGCAAAGTGTAAGTGCGCTTAGTCACAATGCCCGCATTGCTCCTGCGCTTACTTACACTTTGCCCTCAAAAACAGTCTCTAAATATGTCAAGGCTAATTTTTAGAACCACCCTTTACATATTGTTTTCAAAAAAATCACAAGAAACAATTGTATATACAAACAACTTTTCGTATCTTTGCAACATGATGAAAGCAATAGTATAAAATTCCACACCTTATAGGATATAACTATGACATACGCAATCATGACATTTGCGGTTTTTCTCGCAATCGTAATAGCAGTAGCAATATGGCTTAACACCAAGTCTGGCAAAAAGTGGCTCGCCAGTTTGTAACTTTACATTATTTTAGGTTAATAAATTTGGCATTCACAAAATTATTATGTAACTTTGCAAGCAATACAACTACTCGGGGGTGCCTTACACCTAACACGCAAAACCATGCGGCAAGGCGGCAAGGCTGAGATTATACCCATTGACCTGATGCAGATAACGCTGCCGTAGGAAATGAGAATGATTGACATAAACATCAATATATGACACCCGAGTAACGGCGCAATGCCTTTGCTCGGGTGTTAGTGTTTCTGGTTATAGGTTATGGGGGGTAGGTTGAGGGGTCGTCCCTGCCCACATGCCAACCGTCCTCGTGTCATGGAGTTTCTACGACATGATTCCTCCCCATACCCATACAACCAAACAACTAAAAGACCAAACAACCAAACAACTAAGATATGAAAGTACTCATCAACAATAAAGAAACCGAGACAAACGCCACCAACGTGGCACAGCTGATGGCAGAACTCGGCATGCCAGACCGCGGCGTGGCGGTAGCGATAGGCAACCAGATGGTGCAGCGCACCGCATGGGAGGAGACCGCACTGAAGGAGAACGACAGCATCATTGTCATTAAAGCCGCTTGCGGAGGATAAAGGGATATGCTACAGTTTATTTCGCATTACACTGACCGCTACTCCTATCTCGACTCTATACGCATGGCGCTCGAGGGCGGATGCCGCTGGGTACAGCTGCGCATGAAGGATGCTACCGATGATGAGATGCGACCCGTGGCGCTCAAGGCGCAGGCCATGTGCAAGGAGGCAGGAGCTACATTCATCATCGATGACCATGTGGAGCTGGTGAAGGAGATTCATGCCGACGGCGTGCACCTGGGCAAGAAGGATATGCCTATCAATGAGGCAAGGGCACTGCTGGGCAAGGATTATATAATAGGAGGAACGGCTAACACGTTCGAGGATGTGAAGTCGCACTATGATAACGGTGCAGACTACATAGGCTGTGGTCCTTTCCGCTTCACTACCACGAAGAAGGGGCTCTCTCCCGTGCTCGGCATTGAGGGCTACAAGAGCATCGTCAGCAGCATGAAGGAGCATGGCATAGACCTACCCATCGTTGCCATCGGTGGCATAACGGCAGCCGACATCCCTGCCATCATGGCGACGGGTGTGACGGGCATCGCTCTCAGCGGAACGGTGCTGAGGGCGGAAGACCCCGTGAAGGAGATGGAGAAATTAATAGCTTTAATGCATAATGCATAATGCACGACGCATAATTATAGTGAGCGTGGCATGGAATAACAGGGGCATCATTGATAAAAAAGGATACGCCATACAACAAAATCCACACTCAACTAAACAACTAAACGACTAAACAACAAAACAACTAAGATATGAGTAAACTTGTAATCGCAGGCAGAGAGTTCAACTCTCGTCTGTTTCTCGGAACCGGTAAGTTCAACAACAATGCAGTAATGGCCGACGCTATCAAGGCGAGCGAAACGGAAATGGTGACTGTTGCCATGAAGCGCGTGGAGCTGGAGGACAAGCATGACGACCTCCTCACCCACATTACGCAAAACCCTAACATCCAACTGCTGCCTAACACCTCTGGCGTAAGAACCGCTGAAGAGGCTGTCTTCGCTGCACAGATGTCCCGAGAGGCATTCGGCACCAATTGGCTCAAGCTGGAGATTCACCCTGACCCACGCTATCTGCTGCCTGATTCTATAGAGACTCTCAAGGCTACGGAGCAGCTCGTGAAGATGGGCTTCGTAGTATTGCCTTACTGCCAGGCTGACCCTACACTGTGCAAGCATCTGGAGGAGGCTGGCGCTGCTACCGTAATGCCGCTCGCTGCACCTATCGGAACTAACAAAGGTCTGCGCATGAAGGACTTCCTGCAGATTATAATAGAGCAGGCTACTGTGCCTGTAGTAGTGGATGCTGGTATCGGTGCGCCAAGCCATGCTGCCGAAGCAATGGAGATGGGTGCTGACTGCTGCCTCGTTAACACCGCTATCGCTGTGGCTGGAGACCCCGTACAGATGGCTACGGCATTCAAGGAGGCTGTCATTGCGGGTCGTAGAGCGTATGAAGCTGGGCTCGGTGCCATCAGCGACTCGGCAGAAGCAAGCTCGCCACTGACAGCGTTCTTGAATTAGAAGGTGGGTTGAGGGTTTTAGGTTATAGGTTGTAGGTCTTTCGGATTATCTATTCGTTAAAGGACAGACCTAAAACCTACAACCTACAACCCAAAACCAATAACCCTCACTCAACTAAAAAACTAAACAACCAATCAACCACAATGCCAAACGACAATAAAGCCTACGCCAAGAGAGAAAAGGCGTACATGAGTGGAAAACTGTTTCCTTACATCAAGGTGGGTATGCAGAAGGTGAACCTCGCTCCTACTGTCACTAAGGACAAGAACGGTGTTCCACACACCGAGGTCAATGACCCCGTTTACATATATGACACCAGTGGTCCGTTCTCTGACCCTAATATCGAGGTAGACTTGAAGAAAGGTCTGCCGCGACTGCGCGAGCAATGGATTCTTGACCGCAACGATACAGAGCAGCTGAAGGAGGTAACGAGCGAATATGGCAAGCAGCGTCTTGCTGACCATTCGCTGGACTCTCTGCGCTTTGAGCATATACAGCTGCCACGAAGAGCCATGAAGGGCAAGGCTATCACACAGATGGCATACGCCAAGGCGGGCATCGTAACACCGGAGATGGAGTATGTCGCCATCAGAGAGAACATGAACTGCGCTGACCTCGGCATCGAGACGCACATCACTCCAGAGTATGTGCGCGACGAGATAGCACGCGGCCGCGCCGTGCTCCCTGCCAATATCAACCACCCGGAGGCTGAGCCTATGATTATAGGCCGTAACTTCCTCGTGAAAATCAATACCAACATCGGTAATTCTGCCACCACTTCGAGCATCGAAGAGGAGGTGGACAAGGCGGTATGGTCTTGCAAATGGGGCGGCGATACGCTGATGGACCTCTCTACGGGTGCCAACATCCACGAGACAAGAGAGTGGATTGTGCGCAACTGCCCGGTACCTGTTGGCACCGTACCTATCTACCAGGCTCTGGAGAAGGTAGACGGAAAGGTTGAGGACCTTACGTGGGAGATATACAAGGACACGCTCATCGAACAGTGTGAGCAGGGCGTTGACTACTTCACCATTCATGCCGGCATACGCCGTCAGAACGTGCACCTCGCTGATTCGCGTCTCTGCGGCATCGTGAGCCGTGGTGGTTCCATCATGAGCAAGTGGTGCTTGATTCACGATAAGGAGTCTTTCCTGTATGAACACTTTGACGATATCTGCGACATCGTGGCGCAATATGACGTTGCTCTCTCATTGGGCGACGGTCTGCGCCCTGGCTGTACTGCCGATGCTAACGATGCAGCGCAGTTCGCTGAGCTTGACACTATGGGCGAACTCGTTACACGTGCTTGGGCGAAGAACGTACAGGCGTTTATCGAAGGACCTGGCCACGTGCCGATGCACAAGATTCGTGAGAACATGGACCGTCAGCTTGACCACTGCCATGAGGCTCCGTTCTATACCCTCGGTCCTATCGTTACCGACATCGCTCCGGGCTATGACCACATCACGAGTGCCATTGGTGGTGCGCAGATAGCATGGTTCGGCACTGCCATGCTGTGCTACGTTACTCCTAAGGAGCACCTCGCTCTGCCTAACAAGGAGGATGTACGCACTGGCGTAGTGACCTACAAGATTGCCGCTCACGCAGCAGACCTCGCAAAGGGACACCCTGGTGCGCAGATAAGGGACAACGCATTGTCAAAGGCGCGCTTCGACTTCAGATGGCGCGACCAGTTCCATCTCTCTCTCGACCCAGAGCGTTCGCTCCAGTACTTTGAGGAGGCAGGACATACAGATGGTGAATACTGCACCATGTGCGGCCCTAACTTCTGTGCTGCCAAGCTGACTCACGACCTGCGCAAGCTGTAAGACGGATGGAGACAAGATACGACAGGCAACTGCTGTTGCCTGAGATTGGCACTGCGGGACAGCAGAAGCTTTCTGTCGCCCGCGTGCTCATCGTGGGCGTGGGAGGACTCGGTTCGCCCATCGCCACGTACCTTGCTGGCGCTGGCGTGGGCACCATAGGGCTGATAGACAATGACGTGGTGAGCGTCAGTAACCTGCAACGGCAGGTGCTCTATGATGAGACGCAGCAGGGACTGCCTAAGGTGTCCTGTGCGAAAGAGCGACTCATGGCACTTAATAGCACTATTGACGTGGTGACATACCGCATGATGCTGACCAAGGAAAACGCCAGAGAAGTCATCAGCCAGTATGACATGGTGGTGGACGGAACGGACAATTTCGCTGCAAGGTTTGCCATCAGCGATGCCTGTGAGGAGCTACACGTACCTTATATATATGGTGCCATCAACGCCCTTGACGGTCAGGTGGCGGTGCTTTGCCATGGCAATGCCACGTATCGCACCTTGTTTCCTGACGAGGAGGGCACGCTGTCGATGCCTCATCCTGGCAAGGCGGTGGTGGGAGTGACGCCAGCCGTAGTAGGAAGCGTGGAGGCCGGACAGGTCATACAGCTGATATGCGGCTATGGCAAACCGCTCATCGACCGACTGTGGACAATAGACCTGCGCACCATGCAGTCGTTTACTATAAATATTTAGGGGGAGTATAACTGATTATACGGGACTGACAACAGACCCTATACATAATGATGGTGCTGTGAATAACCATCAATAAACAAATAAAAAATGTTTTCAGACGAATTAGAAAAGATAAGTTGGGACGAGACCACAGAGCGTATCGCTCAGATGACTGATACTGATGTCAGACGCGCACTGGCCAAAAGCCACTGCGATGTCAATGACTTCATGGCCATGATATCACCTGCTGCCGAGCCATACTTGGAGCAGATGGCTCATCTGTCACGCAAATACACAGAGGAAAGATTCGGCAAGACCATGTCGATGTTCATTCCTCTCTACATCACTAACTCATGTTCTAACTCATGCGTGTACTGTGGTTTCCACCGCAGCAACCCTATGGCACGAACCATTCTTACGCCAGAGCAGATAGAGGATGAATACAAGGCTATCAAGAAGCTGGCGCCTTTCGAGAACATTCTCCTCGTAACGGGCGAGAATCCTGCCAAAGCTGGCGTGCCATATCTTGCCAAGGCTATCGACATTGCCAAGAAGTACTTCTCAAATATCAAGATAGAGGTGATGCCACTGAAGGCGGAAGAGTACTATGAACTCACTAAGCACGGTCTGAACGGCGTCATCTGTTTCCAGGAAACGTATCACCGCGAGAACTATAAGCTGTATCATCCTGCTGGAATGAAGTCTAAGTTCGAGTGGCGTGTGAACGGTTTCGACCGTATGGGACAGGCTGGTGTGCACTCTATTGGTATGGGTGCGCTGCTCGGACTGGAAAAGGAATGGCGCACAGATGTGGTCATGATGGCCCACCATCTGCGCTATCTGCAGAAGCATTACTGGAAGACAAAGTACTCAGTGAACTTCCCTCGCATGCGCCCTGCACAGAACGAGGGCTTCCAGCCTAACTGTTTCGTGACGGATAGGGAGCTGGCTCAGGTTACGTTCGCTATGCGTATCTTCGACCATGATGTGGACATCTCATACAGCACACGAGAACCTCAGTTCATCAGAGACAATATGTGCACCCTCGGTGTGACCACCATGTCAGCAGAATCAAAGGTGAACCCTGGCGGATACCATACCTATCCACAGGCACTGGAGCAGTTTACCGTGTCAGATGACCGCACTGCTGTGGAGATAAACCGCCGACTCAAGGAACTGGGACGCGAGCCAGTATGGAAGGACTGGGACGCTTCCTTCGACCTCTTCGGAGATGTCTCTGGCGCAAAGGCTGTATAAGACCGACGCTTGTTGACAAGCTATGATTCTGAATTACGGAACGAAATGTTCAAGACTATAATTATTACCAAGCCCGCATTCTTTGACGGGGAGGCTGCGATGATAACGCAGTTTCTCCGTCAAGGCACTGCGGACTTGCTGCATATACGTAAACCTGGCGCTGGGAAGGAGGACATAGAGCGGCTAATTCGCGAGATACCTGAGGACTGCCGCGACCGTCTTGTTCTGCATGACCATCACTCCCTTGCCGTGAAGTACCATCTTCATGGAGTGCATCTCAACTCACGTAATCCACTGCCGCCAAAGGATTGGGGCGGCAGTGTAAGCAGAAGCTGCCACTCTATGGAAGAGGTAATGGAATGGAAGGGGCGCTGCGCCTACGTCAGTCTGTCGCCAATCTTCGACTCTATATCAAAGAATGGTTACCTATCAGCCTTCACCCCAAGTGACATAGCCATGGCAGTACAGCGCGGTATCATAGACAAAAGAGTCTACGCCCTTGGAGGTGTCACCTTCAACAGACTGCAAGAGGTGGAGAATATGGGCTTCGGCGGAGCCATGATACTTGGAGATGCGTGGAAAAGTTAGAAGCCACAATGGTTAGAGGTTATTGGTTTTAGGTTATAGGTCTTTAAGCTCAGCGGTTCATTACAAGGACGGACCTGCAACCAATAACACTAAACCAATAACCAATAAAGGGGCAGACCTACAACCCAAAACCAACAACCTACAACCAATGAAAATAAAAACCGTACTGACAATAGCAGGCAGCGACACCTCCGCAGGGGCAGGAATACAGCAGGACTTGGAGACAATCACATCCCTGGGACATTACGCCCTCACCGTGCCTACAGCCCTGACAGCGCAGAATACCATAGGGGTGCAGAAGGTTATGACCGTACCTGAGGACATGCTGCGCGCGCAGCTGGACTCTATATTCAGCGACATCACGGTGGATGCAGTGAAGATTGGCATGATTCCTTGCGTGGAATCGGCACGCATTATCGCTGACTTCGCTTCCCGATACCGTGTGCCTACCGTCTGCGACCCTGTCATGATATCCACCAGTGGCACACAACTGATGAGCGATGAGTGCGTAGATTATATTCAGAAAGAGCTGTTTCCGCTCTGCACTCTCATCACTCCCAACATACCGGAGGCACTGCGTCTCACGGGTCTCACGGGCGAATACCAGTCCGAAGAGATTGGCAAGACATTGGTATCTGCCTTCGGTTCCGCTTTTCTTATGAAGGGAGGGCACGGGGAAGGCAGCGTGATGCGCGACATTCTCTTCACGCCCGACGGACAAACGCACGAATATTGCTCTCCGCGCATTGCCACAACAAACCTTCATGGCACGGGGTGCACACTGTCAAGTGCTATCGCTACGCTGCTCGCCACAGGGCTATCACTGCCCGAAGCGGTGGCAGGAGGAAAAGCGGTGATTGACAAAGGCATCACGGGCGGACGCTCGCTGCGCATCGGACACGGCAACGGGCCGCTGTGGTTGTTTTAACTTTGTAATGTAAAGAAGAAGACTTTGCGAACAAAAGAACTATCGATTACGTAACTAACTGATAACTTTATGAAAAAGACATTAACCACATTATTCTTCGCCTTACTTGCCATCACAACCATGCAAGCCAAGGATTACGACATCATCGTGGCGCAAGACGGCAGCGGTGACTACAAAACCGTGCAGGAAGCCATCAATGCCGTGCCAGATTTCCGCAAGAATAAGGAGACGCGCATATTCATTCGCAATGGCGTTTACAAAGAGAAGCTGGTGCTGGCGGAATGCAAACTCAACGTCACCTTTATCGGAGAGAGTGCCGACAGCACCGTTCTCACATACGATGACTATGCCTCCAAGCCCAACGCTTATGGCGAAAATAAGGGCACTTCAGGCTCTTCCTCATTCTATATCTATGGTCCTGACTTCCACGCAGAGAACATTACGTTCGCCAATTCATCAGGTCCCGTGGGGCAGGCAGTGGCTATCTTCGTCTCAGGCACACGTGCCGTATTCCACCGTTGCCGCTTCCTTGGCTACCAAGATACGCTGTATACCTACGGCAAAGTATCAAAACAGTACTACAAGGACTGCTACATCGAGGGCACGGTAGACTTCATCTTTGGCTCTTCCACAGCCTTCTTTGATGATTGCGAGATACACAGTCTGCGCGGAGGGTACCTTACCGCCGCCTCAACACCAGAGAACATAGCCTACGGTTACGTGCTGAACAACTGCCGTCTTACCGCCGCTCCTGGTGTGGAAAAGGTGAAGTTAGGCCGCCCTTGGCGTCCTTATGCCAAGACAGTGTACGTCAACTGCACCATGGGCAACCACATTGACCCCGTAGGTTGGTTCAACTGGGGAGTGGAAAAGGAAAAGACTGCATTCTATGGAGAATGTGGTTCCATAACGCCCGACGGCAAACCAGTCGATACAAGCAAGCGAGTGGCATGGAGCAAGCAGGTCAATGCCGCTGATTATACAATAGAAAAGGTGCTGGAAGACGCAGAACATCCCGGATGGTGGAAGGCGTTTTAGTACACGAAATAGAAAATATCTGAGCACTACACAGAAAATATAAGAACGCCACACGAAAGGAATCAGAATATAAATAAAACCGCTTTCAGGTCTGTATATTATGTATACAACACCTAAAAGCGGTTTGTTTATTATTAAAAAGCATGCGTCAGAACACCTTGCCGAGCCACTTTTTCAATTTCTCCTTTATGGTAGGATGCCAGCTGTGGGCACAATAGTGGATGGCATAACTGCGTGGTGTCACCTCGTGTTTGTTGCCTGCGAAGGTCTCTGAAGGGTAAATGTGAATGCGACCAGGCAGCTGCTGGTCTATGTCCTTATAGACAAAGCCGCGCTTTTCTGCCACACGAGCATAGATATATGGTGACAACACATCCGTCATCAGCGTGCCATCGGGCTTTATGAAGTGCTTGTCCGCATACCAGTCCAGCACTTCCTTGATGAAAGGACTGCCCTTCTCCGCTCCCATCACTGCCGCCTGGATCTGTATTCCCTCAATGAAGGCATGAGTCTATACACATTTTAATCTTGGCAGAGAATGACTCGTTGCTGCGCCAACAATGTATTATCTTTAGAGTCTTCGTATCTTTACTGTGTTTCTTGTTGTCAATGTTATGCAGAGTTAGTTGAAATAAGTCGGCAAGGCAAATATTTTGATATTATTTTTTGCATTACATTGCAGAATTAAATTTTATTATGTACCTTTGCAAGTACTATGACATCTATTAATGCAAGTACTATGACATCTATTAACAAGAACAAACCTTCCACACAGATACTAATCATACATGTCAGAAGCAACGAGGAGCGCCGGATCTACGTTGAGGGACAGGTGCGCCCTTTAGGTATGCCATACACCTTCATAAACGATGGCAACAAAGAGGATTTGACGCCTGAAATCATAGAGCGTTATTTTATTGACAACGGCAGGGAAGACACCATGTACGGTGCCTTGCCACACACTAGCTGCGCTTACAAGCACATCCTCGCAATGCAATATATCATCTCTCAAGATCTGGAAGGCGCACTGATACTGGAGGATGACATACGCTTGAAGGCTGACTTCCTAAGCGTTTTCAACCAGAGTATGGACGAACTGCGGAAGGAGCACAACGGTGAGGCGTGCATAGTGAATTATGAGGAGAGCAGCCTTATGCTGGTTCCGCGCAGCCAGAGGCGAAAGGGCAAGGTGCTATACAAGGCTAATCGCGACCGTTTTGCCGGCTGTCTGTACATCACCCGCAATGCAGCGGAGCGAATTATGAAGTATATCATGGAGCATAAGTCAGCATATACGAGCGACATATTACACTATAACCTAATTAAGCAGGGAGTGATTACATACTACTGGTCATACCCCTGCATAGCCTGTCAGTGCAGTTGCGATGGCAGCATGCCCACGATGATACAAAAGCCACGCCCTTACAAAAGGCTGAAATGGTTCTATAAGAAGGTTTACAAACACATTCTGTACTTTTTCAGATAATTTTCCGTCACCATTCTGACAACATTCCACGACCACCCACTACCAACTGATGACACATAACATATTCGACAAGCTATACGGACTATGGTATGCCCTCGCACATCATACCCGCAAGAACAACCATCTGGCGTTCTTTGCGTGGGGCTACTGCCGATATCTCACGCCAAGGTGCATCACCCGCTGGCGCAGGGACAGCATCCTCGCCCGCTATTACCGTCTGCCCAAGGAGGAGCAACGATACATAAAGGAGCGCGTAGACTACTACTGCAAGTTCCGCGACTGTATCTTTCTGCCCCAAGATGCAACGCCGCTGAGCCTCTTTACCATAAGGAATAGAACGTCATACGTGCACGATTATGTGAACAGCACTTACTTCTTCGATGCCTATGAGTTCACGCGCTTCTTCCCAAAGACATACCGTTGGGCGTACAACCCTGGCGATGTGAACTACCTCTTCCCCATTCCTGAGATAACGAAGAGCCGCCCTATCACCCCTGATGAGGGCAACCGCAACAACATTCTGCTGAACCTTGACAAGGTAAGGCACTTCACTTGGGTGAAGGACCCTTTCAAGTGGGAGGACAAGGAATGCCGTATCATCTTCCGCGGCGATGTAAGGAACAAGCCGAGACGCATCAAATTCATCGAGATGTGGAAAGACCACCCTCTGTGTGACCTTGCAAACACGGGCACAATGACACTCTTTGACCACCTGTACTACAAGTATATCATGGCGCTTGAGGGCAACGACGTGGCCTCGAACCTAAAGTGGGTGATGTCAAGTAACTCCATTGCCGTCATGCCCAAGCCTACTTGCGAGACGTGGTACATGGAGGGGAAACTGATTCCAAACTATCATTACATCGAGATAGCAGATGACTACCACGACCTTATAGACCGCATAACGTACTACGAAAACCACCCCGACGAGGCGAAAGCAATCATCAAGCACGCCCATGAATGGGTGGCTCAGTTCAGAAACCATAAGCGTGAGGACCTGATATCGCTGATGGTGTTGGACAAATACTTCACTCTGACGGGCCAAAGGAATGGTCTTGCAGGACAGAGGAAGTATTACATAGTCAACGATCTGGTGAAGCTCAACACCTCACAGAAGCTCAATGCGCAGAGCAAGGCGCGTGAAGACGTGGTACATACGCTACAGAACTTAGGCTACAAGCTGTGTAATATAGTCAACCGTAAATACTCATGGGGTGCAGACAAGCGGTACCACCACTATCCATTGCTATCCCAATACCACGCTTTCAGGCAGGCGCGCCGGCTGGTTCACAACATAAAGGAGGGGGACGTGGTAGTCATCCAGGACTTCTACCTTAAGCACATGCAGTACATAGCCACCGAGAGTCTGGTGCGAAAAGCCAAGGTCGTGTTCTTGATTCATGACATACAGTGCATCAGATTCAATATCCAGACCAAGGAAGTGGAACAGCTTAACAATGCCACCCTTCTGCTTGTGCACACCGAGGCGATGAAGAACAAGCTGCAAGAACTTGGCATAACCACTCCTATGAAGGTGCTTACGCTCTTTGACTACTACTCAAAGGAGCCGATGCAGACGCCTAACGACATACTGAAGCGCAAGAACGATATTGTGTTTGCAGGTAACCTGGCGAAGAGTGTCTTCCTTCATGAGTTAGGAAACGAGACTGTCAACAGCAGCATACACTTCAGACTCTATGGTATTCTGGGCGATATGAACATATCTTCTCACCATTCCTTTGTATACAACGGTGTGTTCAAGCCCGCCAATACCGCCAACATTACTGGCGGATGGGGGCTTGTATGGGATGGCGACAGCATCGACTCGTGTACAGGCGACCTTGGCCAGTACCTGCGATATAACGCCTCTCACAAGACGTCGCTGTACCTTGCCTGCGGCATTCCACTAATAGTATGGGAGCAGTCAGCCCTTGCTGATACCGTAAGGAAGGAGAAAATCGGCATAACGGTGAAGAATCTGCACGACATAGAGAAACAGATAGCAACAGTAAGTGACGATGATTACGCCACAATGATACAGAACGCCCGTTCCACAGGCATGCGCCTTCGCAACGGATACTACCTCGAAGAAGCCCTGAAAGACCTGTAAGTCTTTCAGGGCTTTTTCGGTTGTGGGTTATAAGTTGTAGGTCTGTCCAGTTAAAGGATGCAGGTTGTGGTTATAGTTTGTAGGTCTTTCCAATTAAAGGTTGTGGGGGATGTGGTATGGGCTGCAGGTCTGTCAGTTTAAAGGTTGTATATTCTTGGCGGGGAACAGACCAAACACTAACAACCCTAAACCACTAAACCTCCCTCCCAAACCAATCGGCGGACACTCTCTACCAAAGAGAATGCCCGCCTAAAAGAAAATGATAATTATGAGAGAATGGATGTGTTTACTTCTTGTTTAAGAAAGCATCTACCTTCTTTGCAGCGTCTCTGCCGCTCGCCATAGCACGTACTACGAGTGATGCTCCATTTGCAGCATCGCCACATACGAATACGTTCTCTGCAAACTGTGGCTGCTCTGGCTTCAAGAATCCCATCGCCAGGAAGCATATCTCACACTTTATAACCTCTGGCTCACCTGCCGGTACCATCTTAGGACGTCCGCCTTCTGGGTTCGGCTCCCAGTCAATCGGCTGTACACGGACGCCGGTCAGCTTGCCGTCCTTGCCGAGGAACTCCAGAGAGTTGATGTTCCAGCGGCGTGTGCAGCCCTCTTCGTGGGAGGAAGTAGTCTTCAGTGTGCGTGGATAGTTAGGCCAAGGGTTCTTAGGGTCAACTGGTCCTTCGACTGGCTTTGGCATTATCTCTATCTGTGTTACGCTGAGACAGCCCTGGCGGTGTGATGTACCGATACAGTCAGAGCCAGTATCACCACCGCCGATAACGAGGACATCCTTGCCCTTTGCAGTTACTCTCTCTGCCTTTGAGTATTCCTTTCCTGCGAGCACGCGGTTCTGCTGTGAGAGCAGTTCCAGTGCGAGGTGAACGCCTTTGAGTTCACGTCCCGGTATCTTCAGGTCGCGTGCGGTCGGCGTACCGGTGCTGACTACGTAAGCATCAAACTCGCCCTGTGGGAGCTTTCCTTCCTTTGCCAGTGCCTCGAGGTCGATATCAGCCTCGTATACGAACTCTATGCCTTCCTGCATGAGCACCTCCAGTCGGCGGTCAATGACCTTCTTGTTCAGCTTGAAGTTAGGAATACCGTAGCGGAGCAGTCCGCCTGCGTTCTCATTCTTGTCGAAGACAGTGACCTTATATCCCATCTTATTGAGCCTGTTGGCAGCCACGAGACCGGCAGGGCCTGCGCCTATCACGGCTACCGTCTTGCCATTGCGCTCATACTGCTGCGGCTTGATGAGGTTCTCGCGCCATGCCGCCTCAGTGATGGCGCACTCGTCCTCGCGGTTGGTGGTAGGCTCATGGTCTGTAAGGTTTAGTACGCATGCCTTCTCGCAGCGTGCTGGGCAGATGCGTCCTGTGAACTCTGGGAAGTCATTGGTAGAGTTGAGCA
>SAMEA104315434__coassemble_166_pt1 | contig 47247 bp, 41 predicted proteins | sample SAMEA104315434__metabat2_high_PE_014 | metagenome-assembled genome bin SAMEA104315434 (sample SAMEA104315434) | gut metagenome | biome: Monkey gut; feature: monkey-associated habitat; material: faeces | place: China | collected 2013
CAAGACGTCAGTTCGCCTAATCTTTAATTTTTGCGGAGGTAATTTTTAGAACCACGCTTAAAATATAGAGAATACCAATATAAGGTTCCACTTGCAAATAACATACAAAAGATTTTATTATAATGATAGAAATTAAGATAAAGGACAAAGAAATGGCAGATGCTGCAAGAGAGGGGGCTGAGGAATTCTTGCAACTGGTGATTAACAGGACTAAAGAGGCTATATGCGGTGAACTGACTGTTGAGAATATGCAAAGAATGTCGTCTGACCAAATCACACTGATGGGCTATGCCATACTTAGAGAGGAAGTTATGGACGGTGGGTTCATACAGTTGATACACAACGGATATGGACCTTTCTTTTTCCGTAACCCATTCGATGCTGCCATGAGGAATTGGAGCTTGGTGGAGCTTTGCCGACTCATGAGAAAGGTGAAAAAACAGTACCTGCGTTATCATGAGGAGATAGAGAGGGAGATGAGCGATGAGGAATTTATGGCTACTTATGAACAGATGCCTGTATTTGATGACTTTGACGATGATTTCGTTAGCAATGAAGAGGAATGGAGCGCGAAGGTGGCGCATTATTTAGACGAACATTTAGAGAATTTCATAACCATTACGGAATAACAGTATTGCAAGAACTAAGAATATGAATAAGGATCAGGAAAAACTAAGGAAAAAGAGTCCTGTACAGATAAGGAACAAGAAGGCATCGTTCGAGTACTTCTTCGTGGATACATATACCGCAGGTATCGTATTGACAGGTACTGAGATAAAATCCATACGACTGGGCAAAGCATCGCTCGTGGATGCCTTCTGCTATATTCACAACGGGGAAATGTGGGTGAAAGGAATGAACATATCACCTTATTTCTATGGGTCGTATAACAACCATGATGCGAAACGTGATCGTAAATTGCTGCTTAACAAAAGGGAGATAAGCCGTCTGCAGGAGGATACCAAAGCGGTAGGCTTCACCATCGTGCCCACGCTGGTATTCATTGACGATCATGGCAGGGCTAAGGTTGATATTGCACTATGCAAGGGTAAAAAAGAATATGACAAACGCGAGACGCTGAAAGAAAAACAAGACAGACGCGAGATGGATCGCGCCATGAAACATTATTGATAAGTATATACATCCCTTTCGCACGGTTGACCGAACCGTGTGAAAGGGATTTTTCATACCATTCTTTTGTGCTAACTTGCTACATGGAAATAATAAAAATGAACATGAATGATTTTGAAAAAATGAGAAACGGTGGGATGTATCGTTTCGATGACAAAGAAGTGCTCGCAAGCGTGGAGCATGCCAATGCCTTATGTGCAAAGGTACAGGTAATTTCTGCGTATGACGATTCTTACCGTAGTATAATACAAGAGCTTATACCTGGCATACCGCAGTCATCGTGTATCACCCCGTCATTCCATTGTGATCACGGACATGGGATCCGTATAGGAGAGAATGTGTTTGTAAATTATAATGCTACATTTCTTGACGGTGGGTACATCACAATAGGAAGTCGAACGAAAATAGGTCCAAACTGCCAGCTTATGACCCCAAACCATCCTATAGACTACATGGAAAGAAGACTGCTTATAGAAAAATGTCTGCCTATTGACATTGGGGAGGACTGCTGGTTGGGGTAACGGTGTCATAGTTTGTCCTGGGGTTACAATAGGAGACAGGTGTGTCATCGGAGCCGGCAGTGTGGTTGTGAAAGACATTCTTGCTGACAGCCTTGCTGTAGGAAACCCGTGTAGGGTCATACGAAGACTTACAAAGCCAGAAAACGAATAAATGGTAACAAAACCAAGAAAAGAGGTACATACAGGAAGTTGGAAAAATGCTAACTTTGCAATTGCTATTAAAAAACAAAAAGTATGTATATAGAGAAAATCAATTCACCTGTAGATCTCAAGCCCTTAGGGATAGAGGCTCTTGAAGTTGTGGCTGACGAAACCCGTCATGCTGTATTAAATCGCGTTAGCAAACACGGCGGTCACGTCGGTCCTAATCTCGGTTTCGTGGAAGCTACAGTAGCTTTGCATTATGTTTTTGACGCACCTAAAGACAAATTTGTTTTTGATGTATCGCATCAGTCTTATCCTCACAAGGTACTGACAGGACGTGCGCAGGGATTCCTTGGCAACGTGGACGACATGAAAGCTATCAGCGGCTACTCTTCTCCTGCCGAAAGTCCACTGTATGACAACTTTGAAGTTGGACACACCTCTACATCAATATCGCTGGCTACAGGATTGCAAAAAGCGAGAGACGTGAAAGGGACAGACGAGAATATCATTGCCATTATCGGTGACGGATCTCTTAGTGGTGGCGAAGCATATGAAGGTCTGAACGAAGCTTCTGAATTGGGAACAGGCATCATTGTAGTCGTGAACGACAACGAGATGTCCATAGCAGAAAACCATGGAGGATTGTACAAAAACCTCCGCCTGCTACGAGAGACCAAGGGAGCTGCGGAATGCAACATCTTCAAGGCTATGGGATTTGATTACTATTACCTTGAAGAAGGAAATGACGTAGCAAAGCTGATAGACGTATTTAAGAAGGTGAAGGGTACTGATAAGCCAACTGTCGTTCACATACATACGGAAAAAGGACATGGTTTCCTGCCTGCGGTCAAGGATAAGGAGGCGTGGCATTATGGTATGCCGTTCGACCCGAATACAGGCGATAGCCTGTTGCATTTTGAAGGCGAGGATTATGGAGTCCTCTACTCTGACTGGATGCTGGAAGAGATGAAGAACGACCCTACGCTGATAGCGGTTACTGCAGGAACTCCGACAGCGGCAGGCTTCACCAGGGATAAGCGTGAACAGGCTGGAAGTCAGCACCTTGACATGGGAATAGCAGAAGAACAGGCTTGCGCTATGATTAGCGGTATGGCAAAGGGGGGACTGCATCCTGTATGGACCGTATATTCCACTTTCATACAGCGTACATACGACCAGATAGCACAGGATTTGTGTATTAATTCCAATCCTGCAGTCATCAATGTCATGTGGGGGGGAGTAGGTACCATGAATGACATTACACACATATGTCTCTTCGATATCCCGATGCTGACGAGCATACCTAATCTTCTTTATCTCGCACCTACCAACTGCGAAGAATACTTCGCTATGCTGGCGTGGGCTATCAGACAGGACAAAATGCCTGTGGCATTACGAGTCCCGAGCAACGGTGTAATTCATACTACTGAGGTTGTTGACAAGGAGTATGGCTTTACCCCATCTTACAAGATTACCAAGAAGGGCGATACTGTAGCTGTCATTGCGGCAGGTTCATTCTATCAGAAAGGAGAGAACGTGGTAAAGTTATTAGAAAAGAAAGGTGTAAATGCAACTTTAATTAACCCTCGTTATCTTTCTGGTATAGACACAGATACGCTTGAGGCATTAAAGAAGAACCACTCTATCGTTGTAACATTAGAGGATGGTTGCAAAGATGGTGGCTTCGGTGAGCGCATTGCTGCCTACTATGGCCCATCTGACATAAAGGTACTTGTAGGTGGTATAAAGAAAGACCTCTATGATAGATTTGATCTTCAGCAGCTACTGTCAGACAACCATTTGCTGGATGAGCAGATTGTAGAGGATATAATGGTTCTCTTGTAAATAGAACCATACATAGCGTGTAAAATACATTTTAAAACGGTAACATGAAAGAAATCTGGATAAATAGTGTACAGCAGTTCAATGAATTACATGGTTTTGAAACTCTTCATCCCTTGGTGAGCGTAGCCAGAAAAGAAGATACCACGCCCAATGATGATGAATATATTATGCACTGCGGGTTATATATGCTTTTTCTGAAGGAGACCAAGGGGTGTCGTATATCTTATGGCAGAACGCAATATGATTATGATGAAATGACGGTTACATCCTTCGCACCAGGGCAGACCATTCACGTCATGCCAACAGTGGGCAGTGTGGCACCGAAATGGACAGCTGTAGTATTTCATCCAGATTTCCTCACACGCACTACGCTTGGAGGAAAGATGTCAAGATACGGTTTCTTCTCCTATACAAGTGCCGAGGCACTGCATCTTTCTACTCAAGAGGTGGCGACATTCCAGAGTGTTGTGCTGATGATCAGCCAGGAGCTAAACCATGCTATCGACAAACATACGCGTGAACTGATAATAAGCAATATAGAACTTCTACTAAATTACTGCCTAAGATTCTATGACAGGCAGTTCATCACACGTGAGGAAATCAACCACACGGTTGTTGTCAAGTTCGAGAACATGTTGAAAGAATATATGCGTGACCATGCACAGCATGAAGGGCTGCCTACAGTTTCGTACTTTGCAGACAAATGCTGCCTCTCTACAGGTTATTTCGGTGAACTTGTGAAGGCAGAAACTGGCAGAACTGCACGTGACATCATCAGCGACCATGTAATCGTCATGGCAAAGGAGATGTTAAACGATGAGGAGACAAACATCTCACAGGTGGGGTACAAGTTAGGCTTTGAATATCCGCAGCATTTCGTGAGGTTCTTCAAGAAACATACGGGCAAGACTCCTGGTGAGTATCGTAGAATCGGATAAAGTGAATTATACCTTTATTGTAATATTTACAATTTATGAATAGATTAGCAACTTTAATATTGGTATCAGCAATGAGTATTACATCAGTGATGGCACAGCACCTTACTGTGCGTCAGCAGCAGATAGCTACGCTGGCATGCCTTGAGGCACAAGGTGACTTACTTCGTCTGAGAACAGCAGTAGAGACTGCTCTTGACGGCAATGTCACCGTTAATGAGATAAAGGAAATATTCTCCCAGCTGTACGCATATACTGGCTTCCCACGTTCTTTGAATGCTCTTGGGGTTTTGTCAAACGTTCTTGAAGAGCGTAAAGCGAGGGGAATAACTAACAATGAAGGCAAGGAGTGGAAACGTCCTTCAGAATGGGATAATGCTGCAGCTGCATTGCAAAAGGGCACAGAGGTTCAGACACAGTTAAGCGGAAAGCCTTTTAACTATGATTTCTGCCCGCAGGATGACTATTATCTGAAGTCACACCTCTTCGGGGATATTTTCGCCAGCGACCAGTTGACAGCTGCAGAGCGCGAGATTGCAACTGTAGCCGCTCTTAGTGGTTTGAAAGGTGTAGTGCCACAATTGGAAGCACACAAAAAAGGTGCTGTCAACATGGGCAACAGTCAAGAAACTGTAGACGAACTATGCCGATACTTGAGCGAACATGGACTGTCACAGTGCGACAACTCTGCTGACGCCAATGCAGGACAATGGCCGAAGGGCAATCCTAATGTGAACTATGCGAAATACTTTACAGGTAATAGCCATCTGGCTCCCATACATCCCGTCAACCTGAGGAATAGTGAGACATCTGTTCTGCCGACCTCCAACGTAACATTCGAGCCAGGATGTCGCAATAACTGGCATGTCCACCATGGAGCACACCAGATACTTATATGTGTCAGCGGTGAGGGATGGTACCAGGAGTGGGGCAAGCCTGCCATCCGCCTAAAGGTAGGTGATGTGGTGGATATACCGGAAGGCGTAAAACACTGGCATGGAGCCACTAAAGACTCATGGTTCCAGCATCTTGCAACACATGTCGCTACTGGTGGAGAGCAGTCTAATGAGTGGCTAGAACCAGTTACAGACGAAGAATATGACACATTAAAATAAGAACAGTTATAGAAATAAATATCTTAAAGAATGCTATACGTCAGGTATTCTACAATAAAAAAGTAGGAGATCATTAGAATATACCTGTATACTAATAATGACAGCGACTACCTCTTCTGGTGAAGCAGATAGTCGCTGTTTTATATTTCTTGCTTTTTTGAGATTGAGGGGAGAGGGTTAATCCGCTATCACCTCCATCTTCATGGTCACATTCTTGACAGGACGGTCGCCACGCATGGTTTCTGCAGCTTGTATTCTCTCTACGACATCAAGTCCTGCTTCCACCTCTCCAAATACTGTATACTGACTATCAAGGAAAGGAGTACCACCAATAGAGGTATATGATTTTTTCTGTTCATCGGTGAAAGCAGGTTTGTCCATATCCTTGCATTTGGCTTCTGTTTCTTCTATTAACTTATCTTGAAGCTTCTGCAACCCAGCACGATCTCTGTTGCGTCGCAAGGTCATCACCTCGTCTTTGTACTCACGCACCAAAGCATTGAATACATTCTGCTTCTGCATCATCTCCATCTGGTGTTCTAACTGTTTCAGTTCCTGCCCCTTATATATCTTGCCCCATACAATATAGAACTGGCTTCCACTGCTTTTTCTCTCAGGGTTCGTCTCGTCTCCAGTACGCGCCGCACACAATGCACCACGCTTATGGAAGTATTTGGGATATACGAACTCTGCTGGTATAGTATATCCAGGTCCACCCGTTCCTAACATGGCTGTGGAAGAGGCATCCTTGCTATCGGGATCACCGCCCTGAATCATGAAGTCACGTATGACACGGTGAAACAGAGTTCCATCATAGTATCTTTCCTTGACAAGCTTCAAAAAATTGTCACGATGTAATGGCGTCTCATCATACAACTTAATGATAATTTCACCCTCAGATGTGTTGATTCTTACTTTCATTATAAATTCTTTATGGTTTATAAAAACATTGCAAAGATTGATGCTCCAATCACCGTCATGATACCACAGACAACGATGGAAAGACTGCTCATGGAACCTTCCACTGCACCCATTTCCATTGCTTTGGAAGTGCCAACGGCATGAGAAGCGGAGCCTATGGCTATACCCTTGGCTATAGGTTCTTCTATTCTCATTATGTGTAGGAACTGTTCCGCAAAGATATTACCCAGAACTCCTGTCACTATAATTACGACAACCGTTACTGGCACGTATCCGCCCAGCTCTTCTGATACACCAAGACCTATTGCCGTTGTTATTGATTTTGGCAAGAAAGTCACGTAGGACGCATGGTCAAGATGGAACAATAATGCCAAAAGAAGAATAGAGACAAGGCTTGCGAGAACTCCAGATGTAATACCAGCGAGTACAGCCTTGTAGTTCTTCTTGAGCAACTCCACCTGCTGATGCAACGGCACTGCCAGACATATTGTAGCAGGGGTAAGAAGATAACTTATAATGTTCGCACCACTGTTATATGTCTTGTAATCTATTCCGAATGCGAGTAATGTCAAGACCACAAGAATTATTGACACGAAGAGGGGGTTCATCAATGCCCACCCAGTCTTGCGGCGTAGCCACATTCCTATGGCATAGGATGCCAGACTTATAAATACTCCCAGAAAAACAGAATTATCCAACATTTCCTTCATTGCTTTTTCTTATCTTTACGTATAACATATTGTGTAACCCAGCCTGCCACCCCCATGACGACAAAGGTGCTCACAATTGTTATGATTATATACTGAACTATTGACAGTTTTACTGCATCCCAGGCATCTAACAATCCTACCGCTGCGGGAATAAACATTATAGGCATAACAGCAATCAGAAAACTGCTTGTTTCCTGTACATGCTTCACTTTGACAACCTTGCCCTGAAGAGCTGCAAACAGCAGTATTATGCCGTATATACTTGCAGGAATAGGAAGGGGAAGTATATAATGAAGCAATTCACCCACGAAGGAGAAAGTTATGATGATGAGGAACTGAACTACATATTTCATAACTTGTAAGCCTCTACGTTCTTTATATATTCCTCTATCAGTGCTGCAGTTTTCGATACACCGAGTCTACAACAGTCTATCGAAATATCATAATCAGCAGCATCTCCCCAAGTATGCCCTGTGTAGAACTTGTGGTATGATGTACGACGACAGTCCATGTCCATAACAAATTCCTTTGCATTCTCCGCAGACAGTCCCTGTTCTTTCGCAATGTTATTGATACGCATCTGAAGCTCGGCATGAAGGAACACAGAGACCAGGTCTTTGCGTTGTTCGAATATTCTGTTACCGCAGCGTCCGATAATGATACAGTCGCTGTCACCTATTATACTGTTGAAGGAGCGCATAAAGTGTTTTCTAATTCCTTCATGTTCCTCGGTGAATGTCGTTATAGCATTCATCAGATCGTCCACTGGTGCCTCTTCAAAGAAGTCACACATTTCAGAGAGCATTCCTTTGCCTTTAGCCAAAAGCATAAGATTCTGCCTCGTGTACAAAGGTAGGTTATATTTCTGTGACAAAACTTCTCCTACCTTAATGGCATTACATCCGCATTGTCTTGCAATTGTTATAATCATGATTTTAAATTAAATTTTCACTTTTCTAGTCATTAAAGGAAGATGACCCTCTAAAAATCCGCATTGACAGAGATAAAGCCATCTCAGGAAGCCAAACTTACCTAATGATATTTGCCTTCAATATCCTTACGTCCTTCAATGGTCTGTCATGTTTATCAGTACGTAACTTCTGTATTCTCTCCACTACGTCCAATCCCTGTATTACCTCCCCGAAAACGGTATAGTCTCCGTCTAACGCAGGTAATCCTGGTTGTCTCGATTCTTTGTAATAGGGAAGGGGAGAGACCCTTGAGCCTTCTTTTCTGCCTGCTGGCCATTTCCCCCACACTATAAAGAATTGTGAAGAACTACTTTTTCTCTCTGGATTTGTTTCGTCACCGTCACGTGCCGCACATACTGCGCCTCTCTTGCAGAAAGCAGTAGGATAAATAATCTCTGCCGCTATGGTATACGGCTTACCCTCTGCATCTACTGCACTGTTGTACCCCAATTGCGGAGCAGGGAAGTCTGCATCTGTCTTTTCGGCTTCCTTTGATTCAGGGTCACCACCCTGAATCATAAAATCAGAAAGTACACGGTGGAACAGGGTAGAGTCAAGCACGCCTCTCTCTATTATGTCAATAAAATTATCCCTGTGTTTCGGAGTTTCGTTATATAGCTCCATCACAATATCACCCTCCGATGTCTTAAATCTAATCCTCGGACGGTCGTAGACTATATTCTTGCGTGCCTCTGGCGAAATTGCAAGTTCCTCATCCAGTGCAGCAGTAGTTATAGCGCGCATAATTGAGGTAGGGTGACCGTCTGTCGTAAAAGCGCCTAAATTGTATTTGGAAGGATCACAAGTTGGTTCCCAGTAGAAAACTCCACGACAGTGCCCCTCCGTAGCTGTCTTCATCAGTCTAATTAATTCCTTTAGCTGTGTTCTGCCAGATTCCATCAGCCACGGTCGTTTTTCATCCACCTCAAAGCCCGTTTCCACAATCATGGCATCTGTACCATATTTCTTGTACAGCGATTTGATGCTACGCACATATTCTGCAAACAGTTTGTTTGTATTCTCCTCGTATTTTTTTGCACGATATGGGTATAGTGACAAACCAATGATGTCCCATTGAACACCATTATCCTTTAGTATGTCAAGATTCCTGTCATATTGGGAACTATCGAATTCATTGTCAAGGTGTACGATAATCTTTGAGTCGGGGTATACGGATTTTGCTGCCTCATATCCTGCGTTGAAAAAGCCTGCATACTGCTGAGGGTGCGTGCCAATATGTCCCATGTCCTGTGTTATGATAGTGTTTCCATTTTCATCTTTCACGGGATTTCCAGTGGTATCATCCATCTTTACAGACCATAGCATTCCATTAGATATCTCGTTACCAATTTGAATCCATTTAACAGATATATCGTTTTGTTTCAGAAGATTCAGAACCTCTGTGGTATGGTTCTTGACATCTGTGAGCAGCTGCTTGTACTTATGCTTTTTCCACGCCTCTGGGATGTTCTGTGCAGAAGAGCTGGCCCACCAATCGCTGTAGTGGAAGTCAACCATTATGTCGAGCCCCAGTGCTTTTGCTCTTAATGCTTTTTTCAGTACATCCTCCTTGCAGGACCAGTTGCCGTGTTTGCTTGGATCCACCCATACGCGAAGACGCACCGCTGTAATTCCAGCACCCTTCATCAAACTAAAAGTCTCGCACTCTTTGCCGTTAAAATCATAAAGTTTTCTGCCGCTACTCTCCATCTCTGTAGACCAGCTGACATCAGCACCCAAGATGAAATTCTGAGACCATGCCCAATGGCTACTCAAAAGTGCTATAAAAGTCATTATGACTATATATATCGTTTTCATTTGTATTTTTAATTGTAATGAAAAAGACTAGTCACATCTTCAAGGTAATTCCCTTTGAATTGTCTAGCTATTTTTCTTATAGCGAAGTTCTAAATTGCTATATAATATTGGAAAGAAACTAAAGCGTGCTTTTGGCAGTATAACCACAGGGATGGTAGGCTTTATGGTCCTACCATCCCTGTCATCACTCTCAACGAGTCATCGTCCTAAAAAACAGTCATTCTTCTGCTCATGGTTGTTCATGAATAGACTCCTATATAACAAATCTCATAATGCTTTGTTATATAAGCTTTTCTCTCATGGCCAACTGTGCTGGGACTAAATAATAACTTTATATACTTAGTTCATTAAGGACTTTGAATAATTTCTTGTCCATCGGCTTGTCGGAGCGTATAGCCTCAGAAAAAGGAATGTATACAATCTCATTATTTCGTACTCCTACCATAACGTTTCGCTGTCCTTGCATGATAGCCTCTATGGCACCTACACCTGTACGGCTTGCAAGTATTCTGTCTCGTGCAGTAGGACTGCCACCACGCTGCAAATGTCCAAGTATGGAGACACGCACATCATAACCAGGAAACTCATTTTTTACTCGTTCTGCATAGTACATTGCACCACATTTGGGAGATTCCGAAACTATTACTATGCACGATTTCTTGGACTTACGTATACCACGCTTCATGAATTCTGCCAGCTGGTCCTCGTCCGTCGCTTCCTCCGGAATGATGGCAGCCTCAGCGCCACAGGCAATGGCAGAATTCTGCGCAAGGAAACCTGCATCACGTCCCATTACCTCAATGAAGAAGATTCTCTCATGGCTCTGAGCCGTATCACGGATGCGGTCTACACACTCCATTATTGTGTTGAGGGTTGTGTCATAACCTATAGTAGCGTCAGTACCATAAAGATCATTGTCTATAGTACCTGGCAGTCCGATGCAGCAAACATCGTATTCTTCTGCAAATATTTTCGCACCCGTTAACGAACCGTTACCACCAATTACCACCAGGGCGTCAATCTCCTCTTTCTGTAGATTCTCATAAGCGCGCTGTCTGCCTTCTGGCGTCATGAAGTCTTTTGAACGTGCAGTCTTCAATATTGTTCCGCCCATTGTTATTATGCCGCTCACATTCTCTGTGGTGAATGTCTGTACATCATCGTTTATAAGGCCTTCCCAGCCCCTATAGATTCCCTTTATTTGGAAACCACTGTAGATACCAGCACGTGTCACCGCACGTATGGCAGCATTCATTCCTGGCGCATCTCCGCCAGACGTCAAGATGCCTATAGTTTCGATTTTTCCCATAGTTTTTAATTTGTTGTTAAATGAATAAATCTTTTTACTTTCTAATCCTTTTTTCGTGGAATTTCATAGTTATATGAATATAATAACACGAAGCAGCTCTTTTTACCAAACAAAACAGAATAATGCTTTCTCATCCATGTAACTCCATGCACAGCACAATGAATGCCACAATACCCGCACCGAGCATCAGCGGTGTAATGTGTCTGACGTACCATTTAAGTGGCATTCCCTGCATCTGCATTGTCAATATGCCAGCGATAGAACCCGTACAGAGAATACTACCACCAAGTGCGGTGGCGAACGACAGTATCTTCCAGTATGTACCTCCAGTACCGTAATACACATCCGTAGCAGACACACTATGCAGAGACACCATAGTCATGAACGAGGCAAAATTGTCTAACACAGTACTGACAGAAGCTGTAACAACACCTGTCATCCATACATTTCCAAGAATGAGCTCCATGCTTTGGGCGATGAAAGCCGTCACACCAGTCTCAGTTACCACTCCTAATGCCAGTATGACACCTATGATATAGAGTATTTCTTGTATTGTGCTATACTGTATCATCTGTGGTATGTCTGCACGCATACCTCTGCTCGTATTTATCAGTTTCCTGTTAAATAACTCGTTTACAATCCATAGTAGACTGAGCACACACAATGCTCCCAAAAATGGAGGCAGTTTCGTTATGTAATGGAATGTAGGTATAAACCACAGTCCTCCGATGCCCACAAGAAACATCAGTAGTCGTTGCCAAACGTTTAGTCTTGTATCATCTCCACGATAGGGCAGGGCAGGACTATCTATAGCGATTGTATCGGGTAGTCTATGCATCATAAATGATGTCGGTAGCATCCATGCCAATACGCAGGGCAACACCATCGTCAGCGTATAGTCTGACGCAGTTATTGCCCCTTTGTTCCATAAAACCAAACCTATAGGGTCACCAATAACCGTCAGGGCACCACCGAAGCTCACGGCCGTCATCACCATAGCACCATACAATATTCGATCACTAGACCGTACGAGTATTGCGTTCGTAACGGTCAACATAATAACAGTCGCAGCGATATTGTCCATATTGGCAGACATAAAGAAAGCTACAGCCGTAAGCTTCCAAAGCAATAACTTACTGTTTCTCGTCCTTATCCATATGGTCAGGAAGTCGAAACATCCATTGTTGTATAGTATGTTAACTATGCTCATCGTAGATAGCAGGAACAACACTATCTCTGCCGCATGACCTACATATGGCAGGAATATGTTCTGCGCAATATATAGTTTTACATCTGTGCTGTTAGGCATTACTCCGTCTAAAAACGATAGATATTCTACATGATGCTGGCTATTCACGAAATCAGAGCCATAGCAGACATATAGCACCCAACCTAAGGTGCATGCAAAGACAGCAACAGCTGCCTTGTTGATGCCAGTCATGCGCTCTGTCGCTATCATTACAAGACTGAACAATAATATAGTCACTATTATATATGCCATATTACAGTATCGTTTTTTATTCAAAATCCGCCAGAAAGAAGTTTGATTGTATTCCATTTCATACTCTAATGGCGACAAATTTCAACTGTTCAAAGGTTATCAATTGCAAAATTACTCATTTTTTTTTTATCTGAAAATATTTTAGCTTATTATTTCCAATTTCATTACAAAAAGCTTTTATAATAGATGATATATATTTATCATAATGTGTATTCCGCTTAATTGCTAAATGATTACCTTTAGAAACCATACAATCGATATCCGGTTATCTGCAGGGATGCTCTCAGATGTTCGTATGTAAAGCCAAACTAAAATTACATATAATCAGTACATTTGGGAAACAATGCGAACGCTTACTCATTACGGCACGAAAGAGCGTAAATCGTGCAGCAAAAGGGCGTAAATCGTAGCATAAAACAGTTGCATTCGTACTCTGAAATGACACATGCGGCATCATGAAAGTGTAAATATCACAATATCAACAATATATCATTCAAACAACTAAGGATTGCTTAAATGGTAAATTTAGGAAATAGAGAAATGATATGGTTCGCTATTTCCCGATTATATCCATAAACCTGTCTGGATTACTATTAATAATTAAAGCCTCTGGGAATTCTGTTTGAGCAAGGAGTGGATCAATGTGCCTGTTTCTTTGGCTGCAATTACTATAGGTTCGAAAATCAAGTCTGCTGTACCATCGCCAGGATGGCTGATAATATTTGTCCACGGATTACGTATTGCATTTATCATTCCATTGGTATTTTCCTCTTTGGTTCCACCCTGCCAACAAAGAGAATGAATGCCAGCTATACGAATATCAAGCATGGAGAAATAGCCATCGTCATAATCAAGTGTTCCGTTTGAGTCAAGTATGTTCAGCTCTGATCCCAAAAGTAAACGCAGCCTCCCCCACTTCCTCGGCACCACATGGAGATTACGAAAATATATAGACTGGCATGTTCCAGGTAATGAAGGTGCATGCTCTGTTATACCCAGTATATCAAGATGCATGTTCTGCGCTGCTGTTACCATTTCTGTAAGAGTACTGAAAGCATGGCCAGAGACGATAGTGTGCGTATGTACGTCAAGACGAATGGGGAAAGACATAATTGAACATTAATAATTTAAGGGTGGTTCTAAAAATAACCACCGTAAAAAAGAAGATTATATAAAATAACGTCTTGCCATCTTTAGAGCTCTTTTCGGTGCAAAGTGTAAGTGCGTTTGGTCACAATGCCCGCATTGCTTACGCTCTTACTTACACTTTGCCCTCGTAATCGGCTTTGCCGCTTGCCTAAGCAAGAAAACAGACTCTAAATCTGTCAAGGCTAATTTTTAAAACCACCCTTATGGGTGAAGTGTAAAAAAATAGTGAACAGTCACGTAATAAAACACTACGCATACTATTCACTATTATTTTATCACTTTTTTTGATTCATTATTTGCAGATCACATATACAGCGAAGGTTGATGCTGGAACTGTTGTGTCGAGAATGTTGCCATTTACGTTTATCTCCTGTTCTACTGGCTTGATTCTATCAGGATTGTCAAGAGTGTTTTCTGCTATTGGATTGTTGCTTGTAAGAGAGATTACCTTAGCAGAAGCGACCTTCTTCAGCCCCTTCAATGTTACCTTGACAGGCTGTGGCTGTTTGCTGGTATTGACAATCTTGACATATATTTCGCCAGTGTTCTTGTCAGCTACAGAAGAGGCGAAGAGACCGTTCTGTTCTTCATCGCCAGCCACTACCTTACCGTTCATCTTAAGGGACAGCACATTGGTGCCCTTGTAGAGGCTGTAAAGCTGCTGCACATAATATGAACATGATTTGAAGCTGCGGAGATTGTCATACCATATCATATCTGGTCTCCACTGCCATCCCTCAACGTGGGCGAAGAGAGGCGCATAAGTCGCCATGCTTACTACATCTGCGTTTCGTTCGATTCCTGTCATGAATGCGGCCTCAAGGAGTGACGCATTGAAATGGTTCCACTTCTTTCCGCTGCCATGGCAGGCATATTCTCCAGCAAAGACCTTAGGTCCCTTGCGGTCGTAGTTGTCATAGCGATGACGGTTCTTGCCATCGAGGAACCATGCTTCGTTGCGATAGAAATGTTCGTCATAGAGGTCAACTTTCAGTTCCTTCATCTTTGGCTGGAGTATGTCAAACTTCTCGCCCTCAGAGTCTGGACCTGTTGTGCCAATGTACTTGATTTCTGGATGTTTCTTCTTAAGTACATCAAGGAATTTTTTGAGACGTGCGGTAAAGGCAGGATTGTCCTTGTAGTCCCACTGTTCGTTGCCAACACCGAGAAACTTGAGGTTGAACGGAGCTGGATGCCCCATATCAGCGCGCACCTTGCCCCATTTTGTTTCAGGACTTCCATTGGCGAATTCGATAAGGTCAAGGGCGTCTTGTATATAAGAGTCAAGGCTGTCTACTGCTACATGCACTTTCTTTTCATCGCGGATATCATTCTGATACTGACATGAGAGTCCGCAGCTGATAACTGGCAGGGCCTCGCAGCCGAAATCCTCACATAGTTGGAAGTATTCGAAGAAGCCAAGTCCGTAAGACTGAAAATAGTCGGGGAAGAAACGATGAGCAAAGGTGTACTCCCATCTATTCTCGTTCAGTGGGCGGTTTTCTACAGGGCCTACAGTGTTCTTCCACTGATAGCGCGTATTAAGGTCAGTACCCTCGACTATGCAGCCTCCAGGGAAGCGGAAGACACCAGGCTTAAGGTCTGCCAATGCCTGAGCAAGGTCCTTACGCATACCGTTCTCCCTACCTTTCCATGTGTCTGTAGGGAAGAGACTGACGTGTTCGAGGTCGGTAGTAGTTATACCCTGCCCTTTCACATTGCGAAGGAAGATGCGCAGTGCTGCCTTTGGCATGGTCTTAGTAGCCTTGATTTGTACTGTGTATTTTTTCCATTCCTTTCCTTCTATAGTCACATTGCCCTCAGAATAACACTGGTTCTCACCCATGGTAGCATTGTCAACGAACTGTACTTGAAGGCGGCTTGCACCGCCTTCTGGACAGCGTGCCCATACGGAGAAACGATATGTAGCATCCTTTTTGGTTGCAATACCGAAGAAGCCCTCATTCTCTATTCCTGTATGCTTGTGCGGATGGTCTGCATATTTGAGACGAACATAGTGTGGGTTCTTATCGAAAGGTCCATCATCCTGCAACGTAACATTACCGAATGTTTTCCATCCCATGAGATGCTGAGGAAACTCGAAAGAACGGTTCTTGACCATCTCCGCATACAGTCCGCCATCAGCAGCATAATTGATGTCCTCAAAGAAGATGCCATACATCGTGCTCTGAACCTGTGCACCAGGCTTGTTTGCCACGACTGTCATCTCGTTGGTCTGCGCATTACCACACAGCAGCGATGCCATGGCAAGAGCAGAAGCTACAATAGTTTTCTTCATGTCGTTTTGTAGTGTAAAGTTAATGTGTTAGTAGAATCAATATCTTTTTCACTTCGCAAATTTAGCCAATTATTTTGGATTATACAATACGATAACATTATTTTTTATTAAAATAGAATAAAAAACACCGTAAAGAGTTGGTCGTTATCAAGAAAAAAAGTAAATTTGTTGCAGAAAATATTTTTACTAACTATATATGATTAATTTCAAAAGTACATTATTAACTGCCGTAGCAGGAATGTCGCTGACGATTGCCATGGCTGATGACGTGAAACTTGCTTCCACAGATATCAGCAAGATGGTAGCGACCAAAAATTACTCATGGGTATCGGTGCATGACCCATCCGTTGTATATAACGACGCAGACGACAAATTCTACATAGTAGGTTCGCACCGTGGATTGGCACAAACTTCTGATCTCGTAAACTTTACTGGTATTAACAATACCAACATATATAATAAAAGCTACGAGTATGCCTTCAAGTCATGTCCTTCACACAAGGTCATGGTGAAGCGTGGCACCTCTACGGTAGAAGAGACACTACCTTCATTTGATGCTGGCGCATTTTGCGCCACATACGCTAAAGACACCGAGGCGAAATGGATTGAAGGTGACCAATGGGCTCCAGACATTGTCTATAATCCAAACATGGAAAAATGGTGCATGTACCTCTCTCTGAATGGAGACAACTGGGCTTCAGTAGTAGTACTGCTAACGGCAGACTCTCCTACGGGGCCTTTTACATACCAGGCACCTATCGTGTTCGGAGGATTCAATGGACAGACCTATTCTGGCAAAAGCGTTTCATACAAAAACACAGATCTTGAAATTGTATTAGGCAACCAAGCGTCACTGCCATCACGCTACAATACCAATCAATGGGGCAGCTACTGGCCTAATTGCATTGACCCTTGCTCTTTCTTTGACGATAACGGAGAACTGTGGCTAGCATACGGTTCATGGTCTGGAGGTATCTTCATGCTCAAACTAGACAAGAACACTGGTCTGCGCGACTATACCACTACATACCCTTTAACAAAGTCTGGCAATATATACACAAGTGACCCGTACTTCGGTAAACTCGTTGCTGGAGGTGCATATGTTTCTGGTGAGGGACCTTACATACAGAAGATAGGAGACTACTACTATCTCTTCATGAGTTATGGCTTCTACTCTCCAGACGGAGGATACGAGATGCGAAATTTCCGCTCAAAGAATCCTGATGGACCGTTTGTAGATGGCACGGGCAACGCCGCTACATACACATCCTACCAAATGAACTACGGTCCCAAAGCTGTTACCAACAAGGGCATGAAGCTCATGGGGGCCATGAACGGCTGGGGCAATATGACAGTAGGTGAATGTGCACAAGGACATAACTCCGCCATTGTTGACAAGGATGGGGATGCATTCGTGGTTTATCACACAAAATTCAATGACGGTACGGTAGGACACCAGGTGCGAGTAAGACAGCTTTTCGTAAATGAGAAAGGATGGCTCGTGGCGTCACCATTCAGATATACGGGCAAACAAACCAGACAGAAAGACATTGAGGAAAAACGACTTTTTTCTGCAAATGAGGTTGCCGGTACATACAAGCTGTTGCTACATCCATACCGCATGGATTATGAGAACATGCAGGAGTCTACACCTGTCACTGTGACACTCTCTGAGGATGGTAAAATTTCCGGCGACAAAACTGGTACTTGGAGATTCTCACAAGATAACAAATCATATATCACAATGGTTATCAACGGAGCGGTTTACTATGGTGTTGCAATCACACAGAATGTGGACGGACAGGCTGATATGCCTGCACTTTGTCTCTCGGCTGTAAGCAATTACGGTGTGCCAGCATGGCTGTACAAGTTGCAACCTAATGCAGCAGTAGCAGCAGGATATACAGAAATAAAGAACTATTTCCGCAATACGAGTACCATCACAGAGAATCTGCCACAGCCTCTCAACACTACAACGACGTACGACACGAAGAGTTCTGAAACAAAAGAGACTGATGATGCTGTCAGCGAGAATGGCGTGTTCACTCCTACCACGGATGGTCACAAGCTCATAATCAATGTCAAAATCTCTGCAGATGGTTATTATGCGAATTTAGGTCCATACTACAAGCCAACAATGACAGCGGATGAGATCGAAACTTTTTATCCTGTATCCATAACAAAAAACACAAATGCAGGATGGTGGTCTAATTTCTCTAAGGAGGACTATACACTGAAGCAAGGTGAGACAAAAGAGTTCCAGTTCTATAACTACTCTAACAAAGAAGCAAACTTCAAGAACTGGTGCCTATACGGTGCCAACACCACACACGGAACAACTGGCTACACAGAATACTTCGGAGTAAGATGCGATAACTGGGACAATACGACAGGAAGCAACACAGGTTGTCAGTCTGACTACAACTGGGACACTTTCACAACAGACATGCATGAGTCCTTGGTAAAGATGACTGTAGATTATAGCTCTGCTGGGATATTCACCATGAAGGCGATTATCACCACCAAGGCTGGCAAAAAGTATAACTATTCCTATACCAAGAACATCTCAACAAAGCCATCTGCTATCACTCTTTTCTTTGTCAGTGAAGGTTCTTACATAGATGGTAGCAGTATACCGACAGCAGTATCCCCTATTGTCGCTACCAACAGCAGGATTGCTGATGCCAATCTATACAACACCACTGGTCAGAAGGTTACCATGGGTTATAAGGGCATTGTAATAAGGAATGGCAAAAAGTACGTAAAATAACCACTTATAATCAAAAAAATGAGTACATCCATAATTATACTGATAATAGTTGTTGTAATGGTCCTTCTGCTGATATCTATATACAACAATTTGGTAAAACTTCGCAACAACCGCGAGAATGCTTTTGCAAACATAGACGTCCAGTTACGACAGCGTTATGACCTCGTGCCGCAGCTTGTCAATACCGTCAAAGGCTATGCCGCACATGAAAGTGGCGTGTTAGAAAAAGTGACAGCTGCACGCTCTGCTGCCATGAATGCCCACGATATAAATGAGAAGATAGCTGCAGAGACACAGCTCTCTAGTGCACTGGCAGGACTAAAAATTAGCGTTGAGGCTTACCCTGAGCTGAAGGCCAATCAGAACTTCATGCAGCTGCAGACCGAACTGGCAGACATAGAAAACAAACTTGCAGCTACACGCCGATTCTTTAACTCTGCTACAAGGGAGCTCAATACTTCAGTGCAATCTTTCCCTGCCAACATTATCGCAGGAATATTCGGCTTCCACACTGAGCCGATGTTCGAGATTCCACAAGAGGAACGAGCTGCCGTAGAAAAAGCGCCAGAGGTGAAATTCTAATATAAGGAAACTATACTGATGCAATATATCGGACTGCAATCACAGATTGACCACAATAACCGCTTGAGCATATTGTTGCTGTTAGCCTTCCCCGGTATTATCCTGGCCATGACATGGGCGTTTTTGGCCATCATGAACTATATCACGAATGGCTCCGTGGATGCTTACGATAACTATGTCAACACCGTAGACTATGATGCTGTGAACAATGCCTTTATTGAGACGATTCCATGGGTTGTAGGAATTGTCGGTATATGGTTCACCATAGCATATATTAGTAATGCCTCAATGGTGCAGCTAGCTACGGGAGCACACCCACTGCAACGCAGAGACAACCCACGTGTATACAACATAGTAGAGAATCTCTGTATGACATGCGGCATGGACATGCCACAGATAAACATTATTGATGACCCGCAACTAAATGCCTTTGCCAGCGGCATAAACAAAAAGTCATATACTGTAACAGTGACCACTGGATTACTTTCACTGCTCAATGATGATGAACTTGCAGGGGTCATAGGGCATGAATTGACACATATACGCAACCGCGATACACGCTTGCTTATCACAAGCATAATCTTCGTAGGTATTATTTCTACCGTAATGGGCATAGTAATGCGAATGGCATTCAATATGATGCTTTATGGCAATCATAGTCGCGATGAAAAAGAAAGAAATAATGGTGGAGGACTGATAATTGCTCTCATGGTTGGAGCTGTTTGCTGTGCTATTGCCTACGTATTCACCCTTCTCACACGTTTTGCGATAAGTCGTAAGCGTGAATATATGGCTGATGCTGGTGGAGCAGAACTATGTGGCAACCCACTTGCCCTTGCCTCTGCCTTACGCAAGATTTCTGGTGACCCTGGATTGCAGAATGTAGGACGCGACGATATTGCACAGCTTTATATTATTCATCCACAGAGTCTGACAGATGGTATTCAGGGCTTTTTCAGTCATATGTTTAGCACGCACCCTGATACGAAGAAACGTATCGCTATTCTCGAACAGTTTTGATACATTTCAACAGTGCTGTATAAAGCAGAATATTAAAAAGGTGAACTAGACAATATGTTCCAGTTCACCTTTTTTATGTTTGTAATTCTTTTCGTACTCTTGTAGGAAAGACGTTTCCATTTGCAATGGATATTACTTTCTCTTCAATACCATGACAGCCTTGCCATCTTTGTCCATGATAGTAGCAGTGTCGCCATTCACTGTCACTGTACAAGTCTTGTCTAGAGCGTCGCATATAGCACGCTCTATGTCCATAGACTGTCCCATCATCCGTGTCATTCCCATTGTAGAGAATGTGAGCCGACCAGCCTTGTTAGTGTAATCACCAAAGAAGCGATTTACTGTTGCACAACCGTTGATTCTTCCATCATTTCCAAAACTGATAGTAGCAGGCTCCTCACCTCCCTTAGTACTTTTGTCCATAGCAGTCTCTATAGACCAGTCGCCTTGTATGTCTGTACTTACAGATGCAGCATTCTTGCTGCTCCCACAACCTGCCAGCAGCATGGTCATGGCTGACAGAATAAATAAAGAGATTTTTTTCATTATATTTTTTTGTTTTTATTTTTGTGATGCAAAGGTACAACATTCTTTCCATATAACAAAATGTGCAAATGTGATAAATAATTAAAAAGGGCAAATTGTCTCACGACAACTTGCCTCTATTAACCTTAATAATCTAATACCATGAAAAACACATTGCAAAGATAGTAATTCCTATCGAGTTGTGCAAGTTTTTCATTGCATTTTTACTATTTTTGTATTTGAGTTAACATTTCTTTGTTTAAGTACAGTGTAAAGCACTGTCTTTTAATATATTTACGCTTTTGGTGGTATGCCGCCTTTAACTCAGTCCGTCAATCTGTCCATTGACAATGCCTATGCGTAATGCCTGCGGAGACTTCGGCAGACCAGGCATGCGTATTATGTCACCAGCAATAGCTACAAGCATCTCTGCGCCGGCATTGATGACGAAATCCTTGATATCAAAGTTGAATCCTGTAGGGACACCGTATGCCTTGGGGTTTTGAGAGAACGAATATTGTGTCTTGGCTATGCATACGGGGAACTTACCATATCCAAGTTCTTCTGCCTTGGCAATCTTGCGAATAGCCTCAGGAGAGAAGCTGACAGAGTTAGCACCATATATCTTTTTTGCAACAGCGATGATTTTCTCTACTACTGACATGTCGTCTGTATATGTATACTGCAATGGCCCCGAAGGATTGTTGTCTATTGTATCAACAACCAGATTTGCCAATTCTATTGCACCTTTGCCACCTTCACAGAAAGCATTGTTCAGAGCGAACTGAACGCCAATCTCCTTGCAGTGTTCTCTGACGAGTGCTATCTCCTCGTCTGTATCCTGCGCATACTTGTTGAAACAGACAAGGACCGTTTGTCCAAACCCCTTAAGGTTCGTGATATGCCTATCAAGATTTGCGAAACCCTTTTTCACGCCCTCCATATTCGGCTTCTTTATGTCTGCTTCTGCCACGTCACCATGCATCTTCAACCCTTGAAGTGTCGCCACCAATATGGTAAGAGAAGGACAGAGACCAGCCTTGCGGCACTTGATATCAAGGAATTTCTCTGCACCGAGATCTGCGCCAAAACCTGCCTCTGTTATGACATAATCACCGTATGTCATAGCCATCTTTGTCGCTATGATAGAGTTGCAACCATGGGCTATATTTGCAAAAGGTCCACCATGTATGAATGCTGGAGTGTTCTCTGTAGTCTGAACAAGATTAGGGTTTATGGCGTCTTTCAGCAGGACAGCTATAGCACCACTGATGCCTAAATCCTTTACGAAGAAAGGTTTGTTCTCCAATGTGTAGCCAAGCAGTATGTTGTCAATTCTTCGTTGCAGGTCAGCCATGTCCTTTGCCAAACACAGAATCGCCATTATCTCAGATGCAGGAGTGATATCGAAACCACCCTCCTGCGGCAGGCCGTTGGTATACGGGCCAAGACCTGTGACAATTTTTCTAAGGCTGCGATCGTTAACATCCATTACTCGTCTCCATAATATCTGTCTCATTCCAAATCCATCAGCCTTGTGCTGATAGATATAGTTGTCGAGTAGCGCAGAAATCATATTGTTAGCAGAAGTGATGGCGTGGAAGTCACCAGTAAAGTGAAGATTTATTTTCTCCATCGGCAACACCTGTGCGTGTCCGCCACCTGCAGCTCCACCTTTCATTCCGAAGCAAGGACCGAGCGATGGTTCACGCAGAGCGAGAACAGCCTTCTTTCCTATCTTAGCCATACCGAGAGCCAGACCTACTGACACTGTGGTCTTGCCAATACCAGCCTTTGTAGGAGTGATGGCTGTAACGAGTATCAGCTCGCTCTTCTTTACTTTCTTCTCTGAGATATTGGTGTAAGGAACCTTAGCGATATACTTTCCGTAAGGCTCTATTTCCTCACGGTCAATGCCCATCTGTTCTGCGATGTCACCAATAGGTTTCAAAACTGTTTCACGCGCAATTTCAATGTCTGTTTTCATATTGTTTTTGTATTTTTTCTTTTGGGGCTGTTTGCCCTTGTTCTGTAATAAGGGCTGTAAGGTTAGCCTAAATTTAACGATGTAGTTTGCAAAATTACAAATAAAAACGACAATCGCAAAGATTTTTACGTTAATTTTTGAGTATCATGTATCATAATGACAATATTTTTTACTACCTTTGCATAACGTACTTTTCATACTGGGCATCACAGGAAATTACTATCGTTAAATCATGCCTCAAGGATGGAACGATTTCTTGCTATCTTGCAGGTATCTCTTGCTGACAACATTTACAATGGAACAACAAAGGAATATGAACCACGACCTATTTGAATCCATGCGAATTGCCATTATTGACGACAACATACTGGCTGGTATAGGTCTTCAGCATATGCTAGAAGACATGATTCCTATGGCGGAAGTCACTTTGTGCCAAAATACTGGCGAGATAAATGGTATGAAAGACTTTCACCAATTTGCTCACTACTTTGTTTCTTCTCGCATATACTTTTCCAATATCGACCTTTTCAGAAGCTATTCAAAAAAAACCATAATACTCGTAAATGGGGACAGAATTATAAAGGGGATGCGCACTCTCAATGTTTGCCAAAATGAGAAAAAGTTGGCCCATGATTTCATTGCGCTACATCGTGTAGGTCATGGTGAAGAAAAGTCTCGTGAGAGACAAGACACTCCTGTCTTATCTCCACGCGAGATACAGGTGATGATACTGCTCTGCAAAGGATGTATAAATAAGGAGGTAGGTGAAAAACTCAATATCAGCCTGGCTACAGTGATGACACATCGCAAGAATATAATTGCCAAACTGCATGCGAGGTCGTTAGCTGACATTATTATCTATGCCGTTGTCAATGGCTATGTTAACATTGAAGAACTACTGTAACTCTCGAATATAACTTTAACTATAAAAATGCTATACTATTTTTCTGGCACAGGCAATAGTAAATTTGTATGCGAAGAACTATCCAAGTTGTTAGGTGAAAAGACCTGCCCCATTACAGCTCCACGGACAACTGAGGATTCCTCCATTGGTATTGTCTTTCCCGTATATGCATGGGGTATGCCTCACATGGTGAAATGTTTTGTGGAAAAAGAATTAGGTAGGCTCATACTTTCTAGTCCAGACGTATATATATACATAGTCATGACTTGCGGTGACGATATGGGGTATACTGACAGGCTTTTTGAAAGGTCTTTACGCAGTATTGGTCGGTCCTTGTCTGCTGCATTCTCTGTTCTGATGCCCAATACATACATTTCACTGCCTGGATTTGATATTGACAGTGACGAATTGTCGAATAGAAAGATAAATGCAACGTTGAAATTACTCCCTCATATAGCATCTCTAGTACACTCACGTGCTAACGTTACCAAAGTGACAAGAGGAGGTGTGGCATGGATAAAAACATATCTGCTGCATCCTTTGTTTACAAAATACATGATGGACGACAATAAATTCCATGTCGCAGACTCATGTACTGGCTGTGGAAAATGTGCCAGGGCTTGTAATGTTGCGAATATTATTTTTCCTTCACGTTCTTCTGAAGGAGCAGGATATCGTCCGATGTGGCAGCACCACTGCGAGGGATGCCTTGCGTGTTATCATACTTGTCCGCAACACGCCATTGAGTATGGAAAATTCACGAGGGGAAAGGGGCAAAAGAAAATACTACTTCAACAAGAACTATGATGCTAAGTTTACAGACTTTATCTCTCGCAAGGTGCTTTCCGTGACTTCGTCCTACCACTCGTGTAGTCTGTCCTTTATCCCTACGATTAATACTAAAGCAATAGATAAAATGTGAGCGACAGTATCCATGAAATGCAAAAAAAAATTGCAGGTTTCCAAAAGAATGCGTAACTTTGCGTTCAATATCAACCCTAAACAAGATACAATGTTAGAAAAAACGAGCAAAATCTATGTAGCTGGACATCATGGACTCGTGGGCTCTGCTATATGGAACAACCTGAAGCAGCGCGGTTATACCAACCTGGTAGGTCGAAGTCACAAGGAGCTGGACCTTACAGACCAGCAGGCAGTTAGAAAGTTTTTTGATGAAGAGAGACCCGATGCTGTTGTTCTGGCAGCAGCTTTCGTCGGAGGTATAATGGCGAATTCACTGTACCGGGCGGACTTCATGATGATGAACATGAAGATACAGTGTAATGTCATATCCGAATCTTACGCCCATAATGTCAGAAAACTTCTCTTCCTCGGCTCCACATGCATATATCCAAAGAATGCACCACAGCCGATGAAAGAAGAATGTCTACTTACATCCGAACTAGAATATACCAATGAGGAATATGCCATTGCGAAGATAGCAGGACTGAAGATGTGTGAATCCTACAACCTGCAGTACGGTACAAACTATATAGCCGTCATGCCCACCAATCTCTATGGCCCCAATGATAATTTTCACCTAGAGAACTCTCATGTTATGCCAGCCATGATGCGAAAGATTTATCTCGCTAGACTTATACACGAGGCAGACTGGGAAAATATCATGCGAGACATGAGCAAGCGTCCAGTTGAGGGCGTCAGCGGTACTGCCTGCCACGAAGAGATACTGTCGATACTGAAGAAATACGGTATCGAGGATAACAAAGTCACGCTCTGGGGCACTGGCACACCGCTTCGTGAATTCTTGTGGAGTGAAGACATGGCCGACGCTTCCGTTTACTGCCTCCTAAACGTTGACTTCAAGGATATTATTGGCATAGAGAAATACTCCTCTGTCTTTTATGGCGCAAAAGTAGACGGCACTGTAGACCGCAACCATTCTGAAGGCCGTGGCGGAGCAATCCCCGCACTGGGAGAGATACGTAACTGTCATATCAATGTAGGCACGGGCAAGGAGTTGACTATACGCGACCTGTCGCAGCTGGTCGCTGATGTAACGGGCTTCGAGGGCGACATACTCTTTGATACCACCAAACCAGACGGCACCATGCGCAAGCTCATAAGCGTAGACAAACTCCACCGACTCGGATGGACACACAAGGTTGAGATAGAGGAAGGCGTAAAACGCCTCTTCCAATGGTATCAAGACAGCCTCAACGCATGAACAGCTTCCAATAAGGGGATATCACATTTTTACAATGGTCATTCACTTGATTCATAATAACCTCAACAATCCATAATATATATGAATAAGACAAACATGAAGACAGCACTCATAACAGGTGTAACCGGTCAAGACGGAAGTTATCTTTCTGAATTCCTCCTTGCCAAGGGGTATGTCGTTCACGGCATCATTCGTCGCTCCTCAGTAGACTATCGCGAGAGAATAGCTCATCTGGAAGGCACACCTAATTTTCACCTACATTATGCAGACATGGGCGACTCCATGTCACTTGTAAAGCTGGTCGGCACCGTCCAGCCTACGGAAATCTACAACCTTGCAGCACAGAGCCATGTACAGGTCAGCTTCGATGCGCCAGAGTTCACAGCAGACGTAGACGCTGTAGGAGTTCTTCGCATTCTCGAAGCAGTCAGAACCAACCATCTTGAGAAAAGCTGCAAGATATACCAGGCCTCCACCTCTGAACTATATGGCAAGGTGGAGGAGGTTCCACAGAATGAAGAAACACCATTCCATCCATATTCACCATACGCCGTGGCGAAACTCTACGGCTACTGGATTATCAAGGAATATCGTGAGGCATACAACATGTTCTGCTGCTCTGGAATTCTTTTCAACCATGAGTCAGAGCGCCGCGGAGAAACATTCGTCACTCGCAAGATTTCGCTTGCCGCAGCACGTATAGCACAGGGAAAGCAGGAGAAGCTACTTCTGGGCAATCTCTCCTCCTTGCGTGACTGGGGCTACGCCAAAGACTATGTAGAATGTATGTGGCTCATATTGCAGCACGAAGAACCTGAGGATTTCGTCATCGCTACAGGTGTGCAGCACTCCGTACGCGAGTTCGCCTACTATGCTTTCAAGGCGGCTGGCATCGAGCTCGAATTCAAGGGCGAGGGAATGGACGAGAAAGGAATCTGCGTCAACGGTCCCAAGCACCTCATTGGGAAAAACCTTATAGAGGTTAGTCCGGACTTCTATCGCCCTACCGATGTAGTCAACCTATGGGGAGATCCTTCCAAGGCTAAAAGAGTATTAGGATGGAATCCCCAGACCACCACTTTCGAGCAACTCGTGCAAATCATGGTCAAGCACGACATGGAGAAAGTAGCGGCAGACCATGTAGCAAGTGTCATGCGCACGAATCTAGCAGAATACCTCGAAAAGGGACTCGTGAAATAGTCAAGTTTGACAAGCTGGCAACAATAGTAAACAAAACGAGACGTGTATGGCATCTCTTGCCATGCAAGTCTCGTTTCGTTGATTCTATACGATTAATTTATTTCAACCTGTCGTTGTATTTTCTTCTCCTGCTCGTCTGTCATAACCTTCGGAATGGTGATGGTGAGGACACCGTTCTCCACCCTGGCGGTGATACTGTCCTTTATGATGTCGTCTGGTAGAACATAGGTCTGCTGATAGTTTGAGTAGTTGAACTCACGACGCAGATAACGCTCCTTTTTTACTGCCTTGTGCTCAAGCTTGTTCTCTATAGCTACCTCCAGATTACCATCGTTATTGATGTTGATGCGGCAGAACTCCTTTTTTATTCCAGGAACGGCAATCTCCATAATGTAATTTCTTACATCCTCTATCACATTGACTGCTGGAGATGTGGCTTTGGCTTTTGGCATCCAGTCATCATAGAAGAAATCATTGAACATTGCAGGAAACCAACTGGTAGAATTCATAACTGGTAACATAATAACCTCCGTTTTTTATTCTTAACATTTGTCAAGCCTTGGATATTCGTTTTGTCCTTGGCTTATTTCAATACTAGAGTTTGCAACCGTCATGCCAAGAAGAGGGCGAGGTCATACTTTGTCATGAAAGTATAAAAAAATTAAGCTTTTATGACATGATGGCAATCAGCTGCGGACAGCGAGATAACGGGCTGTTACGCTGCGCGGACAATCCTTAATCTCTTCTGGAGTGCCCATTGCAACTATCTCACCGCCACGGTTGCCGCCCTCAGGACCGAGATCGATAATATGGTCAGCATGCTGTATGACATCCATGTTATGTTCCACTACGATGATAGTATGGCCACGTTTCAGCAGCTCGTCGAAAGCACAAAGCAGACGCCGTATATCATGGAAGTGAAGTCCAGTGGTTGGTTCATCGAATATAAACAATGTATGCTCCTGCTTCTCCTGACCTATATAGTATGCGAGCTTGACACGCTGGTTTTCACCGCCCGATAGCGTGGAGGACGACTGTCCCAACTGCACATAGCCAAGACCTACCTGCTCCAGCGGCAGCAGACGCTCCACAATGGTGCGAAGAACATTGCAGAGAGTGGTACTGCGCGTTCTGTCACGCAGATTTGACGTCCGTCTGCGATTCTCCTCTCCTTCAAGCTCGGAGGAGAAGAATGCGATAGCACCAGATACTGTCATGGAAAGTATGTCATATATGTTCTTACCTGCATAACGTATGTCAAGAACATCTCTTTTGAATCTCTTGCCTTGACAGGCCTCGCATGTCAAGGTAAGGTCTGCCATAAACTGCATCTCTACGGTTACGACTCCCGCTCCCTTGCATTCCTCGCAGCGTCCTCCTTCTGCATTGAAAGAAAAATACTGCGGTGTGATGTTTATCTGCTCCGCCAGCGGCTGCATGGCAAAGAGCTGGCGGATTGCATCGTAGGCCTTGATGTATGTGGCAGGGTTAGAACGAGTACTCTTGCCTATGGGGTTCTGGTCTACCATCTCTATGTGTTTGACTGCACTATAGTCCCCCTCCAATGAGGAGTAAGCACCAGGCTTCTCTGCTGCGAGGCCAAGACGGCGTCTCATTAAAGGGTATAAAGTTCCTCGTACAAGAGATGATTTGCCTGAACCACTGACACCGGTCACAACTGTCATCACGTTAAGTGGGAAGACAGCGTCTATTCCTTTCAGATTATTCATTCTAGCTCCCTTAAGAACAATTTTTCTGTTCCACTGCCGGCGGGAGGCAGGAACAGAAATTTTCTCCTTACCTGTCAAATACTGCAAAGTGTATGACCTGTTTATATCTTCTGATGTTGCTTTATCTGCTTCTCCAGCAAACACGATACTTCCGCCATTGGTACCTGCATCGGGCCCAACATCAATAAGATAGTCGGCTGCACGGAGTACATCCTCATCATGTTCTACAACCACTACCGTATTACCTATGTCGCGTAACTTGTACAGCACCTTGATTAGTTTCTCCGTATCACAGCTGTGCATACCTATGGACGGTTCATCAAGGACATATAGTGAACCGACAAGAGAGGAACCAAGCGAGGTGGTAAGATTGATACGCTGGCTCTCACCGCCAGAAAGCGTATTGCTTGCACGGTTCAATGTGAGATAACCTAACCCCACATCAAGAAGGAAGTGAAGACGGCTCTTAATCTCTGCCAAAAGTCTTTCTGCCACCTTCATGCGGTGAGCGTCCAACCGCAGGGCGTCAAACCACTGTGCCAACTCGATAATAGGCATTTCTACTAGTTCTGTTATCGCCTTGCCACCCACTTTCACATAATTCGCTTCCTTGCGCAGACGGGTTCCATGGCAGTCTGGGCAGAGTGTCTTGCCGCGATAACGGCTCAGCATCACTCGATACTGTATCTTGTACTGGTTCTCTCTTACCATACGAAAGAATTCGTCAATGCTGACCCTGTCATACTTCGAACGGTGCTTTTCTGACGGTAACCCGTGCCACAGCCAATTTTTGTGCTTCTCAGACAACTCACAATATGGAGTAAAAATGGGGAAATCATACTTCTCGGCCCTGCGGATGAACTCTGTCAGCCATTCGCCCATTTTCTCTCCATGCCAGCACTGTACACAGCCATCGTATACGCTAAGCGATGGATTCGGAATGACAAGATGCTCGTCTATTCCCATCACCTTACCGAAGCCCTCGCATGTAGGACACACACCGAGCGGAGAATTAAAGGCAAAGAGGCCATCTGTCGGTTCTTCAAACACAATACCGTCAGCTTCCAATAATGTTGAAAAATCATATACTATGTCTGACGGGAGGAATTGCAGACGGCATGTGCCGTGCCCTTCGAAAAAAGCAGTTTCTGCAGAATCTGTAAGGCGCGAAATCGTTTCCTGAGAGTCATCCGCTGTCATACGATCAATAAGAAGATATATTTCAGAGGTAGTTAGCTCTTTGTCACCATATTGTTCAAGTGCATCCTCTATTCGCATAATCTCGTTATTGATGAAGATGCGCACATAACCCTGCATGATATCCATTTCAAGCTGGCTTCTTACGCTTCGACCATTCGCCACATGTAGCGGTGCAAGAAGCAGGAACCGTGTGCCTCTTGTAAAGGAAAGCATGCAGTTTACGACATCTTCTGGTGTGTGTTTCTTCACTTCCTGATTGGATACGGGCGAGAATATCTGCCCCACCCTTGCAAACAACAGCCGCATATACTCATAAATTTCCGTACTCGTCCCTACCGTGGAACGAGGGTTATGGCTCGTCACTTTCTGTTCTATCGCTATTGCGGGCGGAATGCCTTTGATAAAGTCACACTCTGGTTGCCCATGCGTCCGAGAAACTGGCGGGCATACGAAGACAAACTTTCAACATAGCGGCGCTGCCCCTCTGCATAGAGAGTGTCGAATGCGAGCGATGACTTTCCGGAACCGCTGACACCAGCTATGGCGACAAGCTTGTTGCGAGGGATGTCAACCGACACATTTTTTAGGTTATTGACCCTTGCTCCCCTTATACATATGCTATTATCGTTCTGCGTCATTTTTATATTGGAATTTAGTTACAAAGATAGTGATATTTGCTGACATTTCAAACTGACAGCAGTTCTATTATATATAAAAAGCCTTAAAAATGCCGTTTTTTGTCTGTATGACGCTTTATTGTCGTTTTTTTTTACTAACTTTGCGCATGGCAAAGAATATGAAAAATGCGTCAAAAACGATAAAAACGCCCGAAAACGGACTTTTGTCTACAGAAACGTATTACTCATGTCATAGACCTAACACGAATGTAGTAATAAATAAAATACACAAGAAAGACAAGAAATGGATGAAACACAGACTTACGATCACGACAGAATCATCAAGATAAATATTGAGGAGGAGATGAAGTCAAGTTACATTGACTACTCCATGTCGGTAATCGTAGCAAGAGCGCTGCCAGATGTGCGCGATGGATTCAAACCAGTACACCGACGCATACTCTACGGTATGTTAGGTATTGGCAATACCAGTACAGCTCCATATAAAAAATGTGCACGTGTAGTAGGTGAGGTGCTTGGTAAGTATCACCCTCATGGTGACTCTTCCGTATATGGCGCGCTAGTTAGACTGGCGCAAGATTGGAATATGCGCTACACTCTCGTTGACGGTCAGGGCAACTTCGGTTCCGTAGACGGTGACTCCGCAGCTGCCATGCGATACACGGAGTGCAGATTGAGCAAGATGGGCGAACACGTGATGGACGATTTGGAGAAGGAAACCGTGGACATGACAAACAACTTCGATGATTCCTTACAGGAACCTACTGTGATGCCTACAAAGATTCCTAACCTGCTCGTAAATGGTGGCAACGGCATTGCTGTAGGTATGGCGACGAATATCCCAACGCACAACCTCGGAGAAGTGATTGACGGATGTTGCGCATATATTGACAATCCTGACATTGACACCGATGGATTAATGGAGTACATCAAGGCTCCTGACTTCCCAACTGGCGCATATATCTACGGACTGCAGGGGGTAAAAGAGGCGTATGAAACTGGACGAGGACGTATCATAATACGTGCAAAGGCAGAGATTGAGTCTACTGACCAGCATGACAAGATTGTCGTGACAGAGATTCCGTACGGAGTGAACAAGGCGCAGCTAATAGAGTATATTGCGGAACTCGTGAAAGAAGGCAAGCTGGAGGGAATATCCAATGTCAATGACGAGACTGGCAGACAGGGTATGCGCATCGTGGTGGACGTGAAACGCGATGCCAACGCCAACGTCATTCTGAACAAACTCTTCAAAATGACTGCACTACAAAGTTCTTTCTCCGTAAACTGCATTGCTCTGGTGAACGGAAGACCAAGGCTGCTGTCACTTAAAGACTGCGTGAAATACTTCGTAGAGCATCGCCATGATGTAACCATACGTCGTACAAAATTCGAGCTTCGCAAGGCAAAGGAACGCGCTCACCTACTGGAGGCACTCATTGTAGCAAGTGACAACATTGATGAGGTGGTGAGAATTATCAAGTCTTCCAAGACTCCTTCTGAGGCACAGCAGAGACTGATGGATCGTTTCTGTTTTGACGAAGAACAAGCGAAATATGTTGTCAATATGCGCCTCAGCCAGCTCACTGGTCTGCAACAGGAGAATCTGCATAACGAGTATGACGAGTTGATGAAGACCATTGAATATCTGCAAGCTATACTGGACGACCCTGAGTTATGCAAGAAGGTGATGAAAGACGAGTTGCAGGATGTGAAGGAAAAATACGGTGATGAGAGACGCACAGAGATAAAGCTGTCAAGTGCAGAATTCAACCCGGAAGACTACTTTGCAAACGACCCCGTCGTTATTACAATGAGTCATCTGGGATACATAAAGAGAACACTGCAGACAGATTTCCGCGCTCAGTCACGTGGCGGAGTGGGTAGTAGAGGCAGCAGAACACGCGAGCAGGATTTCACAGAATATATTTATGCTGCAGATGCTCACGACATGATTCTCTTCTTTACAAAGAAAGGACGCGTATATTGGCTGAAGTGTTTCGAAATTCCTGAGGGAGCTAAAGATGCCAAGGGGCGAGCCATACAGAACCTCCTCGAACTGGAGCCTGACGATTCTATCAATGCCTTCCTCGGCATACAGAGTCATAAGTTCACGAGCGAGGAATTCTTGAAGTCACACTATGTGGTTTTCGCCACAAAAAAAGGTATCGTGAAGCGTACAAGTCTGGCAGACTACTCACGTCCAAGGACAAAGGGCGTACGCGCCATCAATATCCTTGAGGACGATGAGGTCGTAAATGTCATGCTCACCAACGGAAAGGACGAGCTGATTCTGGCAAGTCGCAATGGTCGTGCTGTGCGTTTCGATGAGAATGACATACGTGTAATGGGACGTGTGTCAACAGGCGTACGTGGAATGACTTTGGCTGACAATGATGATGCTGTTATTGGCATGGTAGTAGCTTACGACCCTGAACAATCATTAATGGTGATAAGCGAGAAGGGCTTTGGCAAGCGCTCCAAGATAGGCAAGTTGACAGAGGCGACCCGCGAGGACGGCACAACATACATGAAGGTGGAAGACGGAGGATACCGTCTGACCAAGCGTGGATCGAAGGGTGTCACTACGCTCAACATTACGGAAAAGACCGGAAAGGTAATTGCTGTAAAGTGCGTGACTGGTGATGAGGATCTCATGATTATCAACAAGAGCGGAATAGCCATACGTTTCGCCATTGCCGATGCTGGAGACACAAGGGGGCGCAATACCCAGGGCGTAAAACTCATTGAACTTAAAAAACGTAATGAGACCATAGCAAGTGTATGTGTGGTACCTCATGAGGAGGAAGAAGACACACAGGAAACTGACACAGAAGAAGTGAACGAATAAAAAGCAAGTATCCTAATTCATCTTTTTTATGAAAGACAAGTAAGTAGGTGTACTTTTATGATCTTAGTTTCACTCTCTTTTGTATATCTGCGCTGGTTGTTTTCAGATGCGATGATGGCATTGCCCTCCCGACTACACTGATTTCGGAGGAGTTCGACATTCAAGGAAAAAGTACATGCGCAACAAAGAAGGGCTATAATAATAATTTAAAAACACATACTTAGAAAAAGGACAAGTAACTTCACAACTAATAAACTTATGAAAAAGATCTTCACTACAGTGCTGGCTGTTGCCGTTGCAACAGCATCATTCGCACAAAATCCAAAGATTGGAAAAGAAATCAAAGCTACCAAGGATTTTGCCGCTGGCAAGGCAATCCTCGACCAGCAGTTCGCTTCTCTTACAGATGAAGACAAGGGGAAAGCCTATGATGAACTTTATAAACTGGCAAAGGAACAAGCAAATCCAAGTCTTGAAATACTCACTTCAGGCAAGAGTGAGGGAGTAGACTACAAGGCCATCATGAATGCCATCAATATGGCGGCAGAATGTGACAAATATGCTTCAAAGGACGCGAAAAAAAACGTGGAAGAGATATTTCCGTTCCGTCCTGCGCTTATCAATGCTGCAAACACATCCAACGATGACAAGGAAAAACTTACATACAGTCTCTGCTACACAAACACAGCCAAGGATGGCGATGCCAATGCTGGACTCGCCTATTATTTCGCAGGTTACGCTTTCTATCAGACAAAAGACTATACCAATGCAGCAACGTATGCCAAGCAGGCACTGACGGACGAAAGAGTGAAGGATCAGGCCGAGCAGGTATACCGCGTTTCTATGGAGCAGAATCTAAAGACTCGCGAAGACAGCATCAATTATGTCAACGAGCTCAAAAAACTTAACCTTGACAAATACTTCAATCAGATCTGTTCTATCTATCAGGAGATTGGGCAGGCAGACATGGTGAACAAACTTGTAGAAGAGGCTATTGCCAAAAATCCTAATAATAAAATAGCCTATTTTACTCGAGCTACGGTAAAAAACAGCAACAAAGAATATGACGCAGCAAAGGAGGACTTCCTTAAGGCTACAGAGATTGACCCTAATTTTATCCAAGCATGGTTCAATCTCGGTGTTTGCATGTCACAAAAGGGGTTTGACCTCAACGAAAAATACTCTGACAAGAATGGAAGAATAGCAAATGACAAAGCTGCCGAGGTTACTGTCTGTCTAAAGGAAGCTATCACATACTACGAGAAGGTGCGTGAACTTGATCCTAACCACGAACAGATTTCCAACTGGCCAATGCAATTACGTATGCTCTATAACGCTACAGGCGAGAAGGCTAAAGCTGACGAAATAAGCAAAATGCTTGGAGACATGTAATTATGCGAATTATACTGCTTTCAATATTATTATCATTAACTCTTACTGCTTCTGCTGGCAACCACGCGTTGTCGCAGAAGCAGTTCAAGAAGGATATAGCAACTGTCAAGTCAAACCTCAAAGGCGACAAAGACCTGGAGAAGAGCGAGGCGACTCTACGCAAATATCTTTCAGATTCGCTCTATGCCAAAGACAAGGGAATACACCTGCTGCTGACAGAGTGCTTGCGCAAACAGTATGCAGTGGGCAATGAAAAGATGTACCTCAAGGAAAAAGTGGACACCGCTACTATCGTCCACACTAATATTAGGCTGTTTCTTGCGATGGAGGCACTTGATTCTGTTGATGCAATGCCTGACGCTAAAGGTAACATGGCACCGTCCTATCGCAAGAAGCACGCAGAGATACTGCTTCCATTATGGGGAAACCTTCTCAAGGGGGGAATATTCTTTTTTGCACATAGCAAGTGGCAAGATGCATGGAGTTGTTTTGATACATATCTGGAATGTCACAAACAACCGTTGTTTAAGGACGAGAAGCTAGATTCCACCCAATACAGTTTCGCATCCTTTCTGGCGGTAATGTCTGCATATAATAGAAAAGAGTTTCATGAGGCAATGAAATATGCAGATGCTGCAATCACATATATGCCAAGAAGAGAAATGATACTACAGAAATTAGCGGACATGTGCGCTGAAAATAAAGATACTACGCATTATCTTCGCTTTCTTGAGACAGGAAACAAGGAGTACTTACACTCTGGGTACTTCTTTCCTAACATCATAGACTATTACTGTGAAATTAACGACTATGATAAGGCGCTAACATATGCAAACGATGCAATAAGACATGATTCGCTAAATGTAACATTTCTTTCCGCTCGACATAATGTACTGATGATGTTACAGAGATATGATGAAGCATTGGTAGATGGTATAACTCTGTTACACATTAATGACTCGCTGCCTATACCGAACTACAATGTGGCGTGCATATACTATGAGAAAGCGCAGGAGGCAATGAAGCAATCTGGAAAATCCCTCAAACAGCGAACAAAGGACGCACAGAATTACTACAGACAGTGTCTTCCGTATATGGAGCAGTACAGAAAACTTATGCCAAAAGATATAACACTTTGGAGACCTGTGCTTTATGATGTATATCTAAATCTTAATATGGGCAGGGAATTCGAAAGCCTTCCAAAGGAATAGCCTTATGAAGACATCAATAAGCTTCGCCATATTAACGATAACACTCATAGCATGCGAACATAAACCGAAGACGGAGACAACGCCATGGGGGACAACAATATCGCTTGAAGGCAACAATGATATAGATACTACGAATGTAAGGTCTGGCGAACGTCTCTCGCTTCGCGACTTACAGCAGACTGGTGAGATTATAATGCTTACTTTGTCTGGACCAGACACCTATTATGAATATCACGGTCATGGATTGGGCGTACACTATCTGCTATGCGAAAAGTTTGCAGAGAGCATAGGAGTAACACTCAGAGTGGACGTGTGCCGTGATACTCTTGACATGCTTGAACGATTGAAGAATGGTGAGGGAGATATAGTATCATTCCCTATGCCAAAGGCCTATGCAGACGGATTTATCCGCTGCGGAGTAACAGATGGAAAGAGAATAGAAAAAGGAAATTATAATACACCTGTGTCATGGCTGGTTGCCAAAGAAAATACAGAATTGGCAAAAGCACTGAATGAATGGTACGAGACGGGAATGTATGTAGAAACTGAAAAGCAGCAGAACTTTCTGCTTACCACTGGTAGCATAAAAAGACACGTGTATCCGTTCATGCTTTCTACCAAAGAAGGTACTATATCTCGATATGACGACCTATTCAAGAAACACGCACCAACGGCAGGCTTAGACTGGAGTCTGCTTGCTGCACAATGCTATCAAGAGTCATGTTTCGACCCACAAGCACATTCTTGGGCTGGAGCGTGTGGATTGATGCAAATACTTCCCACAACAGCAGAGCATCTGAGATTGCCACGACAGAATATTTATGAACCAGAGGCTAACATAGCTGCCGCAACACGTTATTTGCGCGAGCTGCAAGGACTGTTCGCTGACGTGGATAATCCGCAAGAGCGTCTGATGTTTGCCCTTGCTGCATATAACGGTGGTTATAACCATGTTCGTGATGCAATGGCACTGACCAAGAAAAATGGTGGAATATGGCAACGATGGAGTGACGTAAGGCATTACATTCTTGCACTGTCACAGCCGCAGTATTTTCGTGATCCCGTAGTGAAGAACGGTTATATGCGTGGCACGGAGACTGCAAGCTATGTTGACATGATCATGACACGCTGGTCACAGTATCGACAAGCCCTGCGCACTGGAGGCAAGATCGTCTCAGCGGTTAGAAAAGCGCATCCTGCTGCAATTGCTCCTTCAACAACTTCCACCATGGGGGCACCACACCGCAAGAGTGGCAAAAAAAACAAGTGGAGGAAGGAGTAGTTTCTATCATTATTCACGTCCCACACTGGAAGGTTATAATAATAAAACAATAAATATGGATATAATACTCAAATATTTCCCTGACATAACAGATGAGCAGAAACGACAGTTTGCAATGCTTGATGATTTATATCATGAATGGAACTCAAAGATAAACGTCATATCACGTAAGGACATTGACAACCTCTATGAGCATCACGTTCTGCACTCTTTGGCCATAGCCAAGACTATCCGCTTCAAGGATGGCACAAAGATAATGGACTTCGGGTGTGGTGGAGGATTCCCTGGTATCCCACTGGCTATAATGTTCCCCAACTGCAAGCTCAAGCTGATTGATGGTACAGCGAAAAAAATTGGGGTATGCAACGAAGTCATCAAGGCTCTCGGACTGAATAATGTTACGGCAGAGCAGCGCAGAGGTGAGGAGGAATACGGGAAGTATGATTTTGTCGTGTCTAGAGCTGTGATGACACTGCCTGACATGATAAAGATTGTCAGAAAGAACATTTCAAAAATACAGCATAATGCCATACCTAATGGTATAATATGCCTAAAAGGAGGAAATTTGCAGTCAGAGATACAGCCGTTCAGAAAGATTGTTGAGAAAACAGAACTCAGCACGATTTTCAAAGAAGAGTGGTTTAAGGAAAAGAATATAATATATTTACCATGTTGAAGATAAAAAGATTTGAATGTAATATTATCTCGGAAAACTGCTATGTGGTCGGTGACGAGACAACGGAATGTGCAATAATAGATTGTGGTGCCCATGGCGCATTTGAACAGGAAGCTATAAGAAAGTATATATCAGATGAGGGATTGAAGCCGAAGCTGCACCTACTCACCCATGGACATTTTGACCATGTAATGGGCTGTAAATTCGTATATGACACCTATGCACTCTCTCCCACCCTCTGCGAGCGTGATGCAGAGATATACAAGGATGCTAAAAGTCTTGCTAGGGACTTTGGTATTATATGGGATGGTGATATGCCTATGATAGGACGTTGCCTAAACGATGGTGATGAAGTATCGTTCGGCAAACACACCTTCAAGACAATTCACACCCCCGGTCACTCCAAGGGCAGCGTTGTATTCTATTGTGACGAGGAGAAGGTGGCATTCACCGGTGATACTCTTTTCCGCAACAGCATTGGCAGAACTGACCTGCCAGGAGGCTCAATGTTCCAGATTATTCAGTCACTTCGCATGCTGATGCAGCTACCTGATGATACCCGTGTGTTCCCTGGTCATGGTCCAGAGACAACTATAGGATTCGAATTATCGTCAAACCCTTATCTTGACAGATAACATAATCATGAAGCTATTTGTAGAAATAGAATGGAGCGGATTATAATGGGGATAGACCCAGGAACCAACGTGATGGGTTACAGTGTAATCAAGTGTAATGGTCAGAAGGTAGAAATGGTTTCCATGGGTGTAATTGACATGCGCAGGCAACGTGACGCCTACTTAAAACTCGGGCATATCTATGAGAGGGTCAGAGGTATTATTGATGAGTATCTGCCTGACGAGATAGCTATAGAAGCTCCATTCTGTGGCAAGAACGTACAGTCCATGCTGAAGTTAGGCAGAGCGCAGGGCGTTGCCATTGCAGCTGCCATACAGCACGGAGTGCCTGTACATGAATATGCGCCTATGAAGATAAAGATGGCCATAACAGGTATTGGTTCCGCATCCAAAGAACAGGTGGCAAGTATGTTGCAGAAAATACTGAAACTGGAAAAAGACGAGATGCCGAAGTTTATGGATGCCACAGATGCCTTGGGAGCCGCTTACTGCCATTATCTGCAACTTGGAACCGTTAGCGTAAACAAGAAATACAGCAGTTGGAAAGATTTCGCAATAAAGAACGCTGCAAGAATAAAAGGATAACATTATGATAATATCAGTACACAATGGAGTTACGCGTATGCCAGAATGGCGTATGGCGCAACCAGTAGATTTTGAATTGGACAACAACGAGCACATAGCCATTGTCGGCCCTAATGCGAGCGGCAAGAGCCTGCTCGTCGACATACTTACAAGCAGCCATCCGCTGCTCATGCAGAGTGTACAATATGACTTTACACCGCACGCTTCAAAGCTGATTTCTGATAATATAAAGTACATCACCTTCCGTGATACATACGGTGGTGACAATGACCGCACATACTATCTTCAGCAGCGATGGAATCAGATGGAGATAGACAACACTACTCCAACGGTAAGAAGTGTTTTAGAAGAGGCATATACGCACGCTGGCGAAGATACTTTAGAACGTCAGGCATTCAAGGAACATCTCTATGATATGTTCAACCTTCGCTTCCTGCTTGACAAGTATATCATACTTCTTTCCTCTGGTGAATTGCGCAAACTACAGCTTGCCAAGGTCCTTATGACCTCACCACGAGTGCTTATCATGGATAATCCTTTTATCGGACTTGATAAAGAGACACGGCAGCAGCTGCGTGAGGTTCTTGAGACGATCTCTTCGGAGAGGGCACTTCAGATTGTCCTTGTTTTAGCAAAAGACGAAGATATCCCGAAGTTCATTACACATGTTGTTCCTGTGCGTGATATGGTAGTGCAACCAAAGGTGACGAGGCAGGAATACATGAAAACTGCGCAGATGTCTACAGAAAGTCCTTTAAAGGAAGAGATAAGGCAGGAGATACTTAATATGCCGTATTGCAATGACGAGTATCATACTGATGAAGTGGTAAGAATGACCAATGTCTCCATACGTTATGGTGATCGAACAATTCTTGACAGCCTCAATTGGACCGTTCACAATGGTGAGAAATGGGCACTGTCAGGTCAGAATGGAGCAGGAAAATCCACTCTCCTCAGCCTTGTATGTGCAGATAACCCTCAAAGTTATGCCTGTGACATCGTACTCTTTGACCAGCAGCGCGGTCACGGTGAGAGCATCTGGGATATAAAGAAGCATATCGGCTATGTCTCCCCTGAGATGCACCGTGCATACAATCGTGATATGCCTGCAATACGCATTGTCGCATCAGGATTAAAGGATTCCGTCGGGCTGTATGTAAAGCCATCAGAGGGCGACTATGAAATTTGTCGTAAATGGATGCGTTTCTTCGGCATAGAGAATATCGCAGACAAAACATTCCTGAAACTGTCCAGCGGCGAGCAGCGTATGGTACTTCTTGCAAGAGCCTTCGTGAAAGATCCGGAACTCTTGATACTTGACGAACCGCTTCACGGACTTGATGCCGAGAGAGGTGAGTTGGTGAAGGATATCATCAATACATTCTGTCAGCGTAAAAACAAAACGCTGATAATGGTAACTCACTACAAGGAGAACCTTCCCCCTTGTATCACAGACAATATATACCTCAAAAGACACGTATAACCCCATGGCATACGTGTAAAAAAACTCCAAAAAGACAATCATCTTATGAAGATTCTTACCGCCCTACTCCTTGCCATGAGCCTCGAGACCATGGCAGAGAAGCCCGATACCGTGAAAGCGGACACCGTCGATGCTAACAAGCCTGTTTTCACTGTCATAAAACAGAACCCAATCACCTCCGTCAAGAACCAAAGTCGTTCCGGCACATGCTGGGATTACTCCACCCTCGCTTTCTTCGAGTCTGAGATACTGAGGAAAACAGGTAAGGAGTATGATCTCTCCGAGATGTTCGTATGCAACAAAAACTATATGGATCGTGCAGTGCAGACGGTCCGCCTTCATGGCGATATGCAGTTTGAGCAAGGTGGTTCTGCTTACGATGTCCAGTACATTCTAAAGAACTATGGCATCTGCCCCGAAGAAGCAATGCCCCAACCTGGCCAGATGTATGGAGACACCCTCAACAACTTCTCCGAATTCTTCCTCGTCATGCCATCGTATGTCAAGACTCTAGCCGCCTCCAAACTTCATAAGCTCTCTCCTGCATGGAAGCGTGGTCTGCAAGGAATTATTGACGCCTACATCGGCAAGGTCCCTGAGACATTCGTCTATGAAAACAAGGTATATACTCCGCAGTCGTTTGCTGCCAGTCTCAGATTGGACTGGGATGACTACGTGTCTATCACCTCATACACACACCATCCATTTTGGACAGTGTTTCCTGTAGAGGTGCAGGACAACTGGAGACAAGGATTGTCGTGGAATGTTCCTATAGACGATATAGCCAGAATTATAGACACTGCTCTTGACAATGGATATACCATAGCATGGGGTGGCGATGTGTCGGAAGAGGGTTTCACACGCGATGGCCTCGCTGTGTTGGTAGATGTAGAGAAAGCACAGAATCTCAATGGTTCAGACATGGCACACTGGCTGAAGCTTTCTTCTGGTGAGAAAAAGGACAAGCTACAGAAAATGGGGGTAACTACTCCTGAACTTACCCCCTCCCAAGAGAAACGTCAGAATGAGTTTGATAATTGGGAGCTTACTGATGACCACGGCATGCAGATATTCGGCAGGGCAAAGGACCAGAACGGTCGTGAATATTATATGGTAAAGAATTCCTGGGGGAAGACGGGAGAATACAAGGGAATATGGTATATGACAAAGAACTATATTATTGCCAAAACAATGGACTTCCTCATTAACAAGAATGCCCTCCCTAAGGATATTCGCAAGAAATTGAACCTTTAGTTTATAAGGCAAGTAAAATAAACAATATGAAAATAAAGGCGCATGTATCAAGAGACATCATGGCTTCATTATATCTGATGTATGCGCCTTTTCTTCTGTCCTTCAAGTCAAGAAAGATTACTTAAAATGTACATAATAGCGTAAAACCTAGAAAGAAAAGAGAAAGAATGTTCTCTAGCGTCCAAAAAAAACAGGAAAAAATTTTGTTATTATAAAACTAATCATTACCTTTGCAAAGAAGAAAATCTTGACCTTAGTCAAGAAACCTACCGTTTCTTCAAACAAAGAGGCCAAAAGAAGCCTACTTACTCTTGTTTGACTGAAAATGGTCAGATGAACTTTAACCACAAAGGGCAAAAAGACTAACCGAGAAGCTTAACATCTCCCGTTTCACGTCATGTTTTCCTCTATGTAGTGGAAGAAACAACAAATGAAATTTCAACCTTAAACTTATATCTATGACTTATCTGAAATTTGAGAAAGCCTTGATGACCAATCTTCAGGAATCCCTGAGGAAGGAAGTGCTGCGCACAAGTCGTTCTGGTGCCTACAGTTCAAGTACAGTGGTGGACTGCAACACACGAAAATACCACGGTCTGCTTGTTGTGCCTATTCCGGACATAGACGATGAGAACCATGTTCTTCTGTCCTCGCTTGATGCAACAGTGGTACAGCATGGTGCGGAGTTTAATCTCGGTTTGCATCTTTATCAGGGTGGTGTATGCAGCCCAAACGGTCACAAGTATATACGCGAGTACAGCTGTAACAAAGTTCCTACCACGACTTATCGTGTTGGCGGTGTACTGTTGAGAAAAGAGGTAATATTCCAGACGTATAACGACAGGGTGATGATTCGATATACCATTGACGACGCCCACTCCCCTGTAACCTTACGTCTCAGACCTTACCTCGCATTCCGAAGGGCTGACAGCTTGACACACGAGAACTATCAAGCCATGCGCGACTATAAGAAAGTCAGTGGAGGTATCAGTACCACGATGTATGAGAACTATCCCAGATTGTACATGCAGCTGTCCAAGAAGAATGAGTTTGTTTTTAACCCTAATTGGTACAAAGGACTGGAATATTACAAGGAAGCTGACAGAGGTTACGAATGTGTGGAAGACCTTTACGTACCTGGATATTTTGAGATACAATGCAAGAAGGGAGACGAGATAGTTTTCGCTGCATCGCTTGAGGAGACAAAGCCAAGTCTGTTACGCAAGACATTTGAAGAAGAGGTGGAACTTCGAAAGCCACGTGACAATTTTTACAACACCCTTGTAGCAGCAGCCCATCAATTTCATTTCAAGAAGGGTGAAGAACGCTATCTTTTGGCAGGTTACCCTTGGTTCAAGGTGCGTGCCCGCGACACATTCATATCACTACCAGGACTTACCCTCGCCATTGACGAACCAGAATACTTCCGTTTAGTAATGACAACAGCGGTAAAAGCTCTATACGAGTTCATGCATGGCAAACCGCTGACTGTTGACATTCGTGAGATAGAACAGCCTGATGTCATGTTATGGGCAATATGGGCAATACAACAGTATTCCAAGAAAACAGGCATAGAGCAGACCCAGAAGGAATATGGCAACGTGGTAGAGGATATTATCAACTATATAGAGAATGACAAGCATATCAACCTCACCAACGCAGACAACGGTATGTTGCGAACGGAAGGTCGTGACAAGCCTATGACCTGGATGAATAGCACCGCCAACGGAAAACCCGTTGTGCCACGTACTGGATATGTTGTGGAGATAAACGCATTATGGTATAACGCATTGAAGTTCGAAGCAGAACTACTTGCGGTCAAGGGCGATGACAATGCAGTCAACGAGACGGAGAATAAGGCGGAAAAGGTCAGAGAATCATTTGTCAAGACATTTGAAACCGAGGCTGGATATCTCCTTGACTATGTAGAGGATGGCATTACGGATCTTAATGTTCGACCAAATATGATATTCGCTGTCGCAATGGACCACTCACCTCTTACAACACAGCAGAAGAAGACGGTGTTCGATTTTTGTACCCGTGAACTTCTTACTCCTAAAGGTCTTCGTACACTTTCGCCTAAGAGCGGTGGATACAACCCCATGTATATCGGTCCGCAGACAAAGCGGGACTATGCATATCATAATGGCACCGCATGGCCGTGGCTCGGTGGTTTCTATATGGAGGCGTGCTTGAAGATTTTCAAGCGGACAAGGCTCAGCTTCGTCCAACGACAGATGATAGGTTATGAAGACGAGATGATGTATCATGCGATAGGCACGATATCTGAACTCTTCGATGGCAATCCCCCATTTCATGGCAGAGGAGCGATGGCATTTGCCATGAACGTGGCAGAGATTCTGCGCTCCATGAAACTTATAGACCAGTATAAAGACTAACCACAACCTTATGCTGCCTGCACTACGTCCTGCATATATCGGTCACGACTACAGTATCCAGCTCCCTGCAGCATAGAGAAAAATACGCCCCAAATATTTTCTGGTGTACATTCTTTGTTTAGGGTAGCAAATGATTGTTACTGGTAGGCATCAGAGAGTGTGTCGCTGCAGCAAACTAAAAACCAAAAGATTATCTAACAATGAAAGTATTAATGTTCGGATGGGAATTCCCTCCTAAAATATATGGCGGACTTGCGGTGGCATCCTATGGCATCACCAAGGGTTTGTCGGTCCAGGGAGATGTAGAGACCACATTCTGTATGCCTCGCCCTGTTGGTCAGGAGGAAAAATTCCTCAAGATTATAAATATGAGCCAGGTGCCTATCGCATGGCGCGATGTCAAATATGACGAAATAAAGGATCGTTTTGTAGGTCATACCGCAGAGGACTACTACCGATTCCGCGACCATATCTATGCAGACTTCAACTATATGCAGGGGCTTGATGACCTTGGCTGTATAGGTTTCGCAGGTGGTTATCCTGGTAATCTTCATGACGAGATAAATAATTTCTCTATCATAGCAGGGGTCCTTGCCCGTTCCGAGCAGTTTGACATCATCCATGCCCACGATTGGCTGACGTATCCTGCTGGTGTCCATGCAAAAATGGTCAGTGACAAGCCTCTGTGCATTCATGTCCATGCAACGGACTTTGACCGTTCACGTGGCAAGGTGAACCCAACCGTCTACTCCATAGAAAAAAACGGTATGGACTACGCAGACTGCATCATGTGCGTATCCGAGCTTACTCGCCAAACTGTCATCAACCAGTATCATCAAGATCCACGCAAGTGCGTCGCCATGCATAATGCGGTTTATCCGTTGTCAGGGGAATACCGTAACATCGAACCACACAAGATACCAAATGAGAAGGTTGTAACATATCTTGGACGTATCACTATGCAGAAAGGACCAGAGTATTTCATCGAGGCTGCCAAACTCGTACTTCAGCGCACGCAGAACATACGCTTCTGTTTTGCTGGTTCTGGTTATATGATGGAATCCATGATAGAACTCGCAGCAGCTTACGGAATAGCTGACCGATGTCACTTTCCTGGTTTTCAGCGCGGCAAGCAGGTTTACGAGTGCTACAAGAATTCTGATGTTTTCGTCATGCCGTCGGTATCCGAACCGTTCGGCATCGCTCCGCTAGAGGCCATGCAGTGCGGATGCCCTTCTATCATCTCCAAACAGTCTGGCTGCGGTGAAATACTCACAAATGTACTTAAAGTTGACTACTGGGACATACAAGCCATGGCAGATGCCATTTATTCCGTTTGCACTAATCAATCACTTCACGACTACCTTGCGGAAGAAGGCATGAAGGAGGTAGACGGCATCACGTGGGAAAAAGTAGGTCTGAGAATACGCCAGTGTTATGACCAGCTGCTTGGCAGGGGCTACTTCAACAACGAAGATTACCTCGCGAACTATATCAAGTAATGGAAAAGTCAGAATAACTATAACTTAAAAAACCCGGAATCCTTCGCGGGTGTAACCCTTTATGATAAAGGACGGAAGGAACAGATTATGAGGACAATATGCTTATATTTCGAAATTCATCAGATTATTCACTTAAAACGCTATCGCTTCTTTGATATAGGTACAGACCATTATTATTACGACGACTACGAGAACGAACGCAGTATAAACTACATCACCGAGCATTCATATATGCCAGCTCTCAACACTCTGCTAGAAATGATCAAACTGCATGGTGATTATTTCCGCGTGGCATTCTCCATCTCTGGTGTAGGTATGGAACAGTTGGAGTTGCATGCCCCTCAAGTTCTTGAGAAGTTACAGGAACTTAATGAAACCGGCTGCGTAGAGTTTCTTACAGAGCCTTATTCCCATGGTCTGGCAGGACTTGCCAACGAAGAAAGTTTCAAACGAGACATTGAAAAAATGTCCAGCAAGATAGAGGAATACTTCGGCAAACGTCCAACCATCATGCGCAATTCCTCATTGATCTACACCGATGAAATTGGAGCACAGGTGGCAGCATTAGGATATAAGGGCATGCTGACTGAGGGTGCCAAGCAGGTACTAGGCTGGAAGTCTCCCCACTTTGTATACAACTGCAACATGGCTCCTGGACTGAAGTTGCTTCTGCGCGATGTCAACGCATCCGATGATATATCCCTACGTTTCAGTAACACCTCATGGGAGGGCTATCCTCTCTTTGCCGACACATACATCAACAACCTCGCATCTTGTCCTGAGAGCGAACAGGTGGTCAATATTTTCATGGAACTATCAGCCCTCGGTATTGCGCAGCCACTGTCAAGTAATATACTGGAGTTC
>SAMEA104315434__coassemble_179_pt1 | contig 44700 bp, 37 predicted proteins | sample SAMEA104315434__metabat2_high_PE_014 | metagenome-assembled genome bin SAMEA104315434 (sample SAMEA104315434) | gut metagenome | biome: Monkey gut; feature: monkey-associated habitat; material: faeces | place: China | collected 2013
CCATTCTCACTTCATGGGACTTCGGCTTGGGTGCAGGAATACTGCTGGGAGGAGTAATAGCGGAGTATTTCGGGTATGACGGTACTTTTATGACTATGGCGGCTGTGCATATCGTGGGCTTCATAGTATTCGTGCTTGTTACCAGAAAAGGGTATAACACAATAAAAAAAGGTTTTGTTAACGGTAATAAAAACTAACCATACAACAATACACATCCTATGACAAACAAGAAGATTATAACACTGGCGGCAGCTATTGCTGCAAACCTTGCGGCAATGGCGAACCGCCCAGACTCCGTATACGTAAAGCCGGACGTACAGAATGGCACGAGAAACTTTCAGATAGCATATTCTATTGACAAGGTACATTGGAAACACGTTGACTGTAACCTCTTCGAGAGCGACTATGGTCCGTGGGGCAGCGAGAAGAAACTCTATTACCCGGTTCTTAGATATGACGGCAGGACATACCATGCCTCTTTTATACCTAATCCCAAAATTCCGCAGATAGCAACCACGCAGTCAGAAGACTTCACCTTGTGGAAGCCGCAGGACTATCCTTACATTACCAAGGAGGCATATCCGCAGACTTTGGAACAGCAAAAGCATGATGCGGAGAATAACGTCATCACTATACCTTTTTCTGCATTACAGGCGCTACTGAACAAGAAAACTTTTGCAGAGAAGGAATATGCTCTGGAAACAGAGAACTACATAGCCACAGCAGCCCCCATAGCCAAGGAAGCTGAGAATATAACAGCACAACTGACGATAAACGCTAACGACAGGAAATCTGTATCTCCTGACCTCATGGGCATATTCTTTGAGGATATAAGTTATGCTGCAGACGGCGGATTGTATGGCGAATTGATACAAAACCGTGATTTCGAATATTCTGCCGCTGACAATAGAAGCTGGGATGCTCAGACGGCGTGGCGTATCAAGGGCGATGGTACCACATGGAGCATAGAGACGACAGACCCGCTGCACAAGAACAATGCACATTATGCCCTGCTGAAAACCACTAAGACGGGAGCGGCTCTTGTCAACGATGGATGGGATGGTATAGCCGTCAAGGCGAAGGCCAAGTATAATCTCTCCATCTTCGTTAAAGGCACTGGAGCCGTCAAGGTGAGCCTTGTGGACGACAAAGGCGTACTGGCATCATGCAACATAAAGGCATCTTCCACATGGAAACAGCAGAAGGCGGTACTTACCGCAGTAAGAAAAGCCACGAAGGCATGGTTGGAGATAGAGCCACTGCAGCAGGGAAATCTGGCGATAGACTTCGTGTCCCTATTCCCGAAAGACACATTCAAGGGACGTGCCAATGGTCTGCGCAAAGACCTGGCGGAGACAATAGCTGATTTGAAACCTCGCTTTGTCCGTTTCCCCGGAGGATGTGCGTCTCACGGTCAGGGCATAGACAATATATACCATTGGCAGTCTACAGTGGGCGAACTGTGGGAGCGACAGCCCGACATGAACATATGGAGCTATCATCAGACGCGAGGCCTCGGCTTCTACGAATACTTTATCTTCTGTGAGGACATTGGTGCGGAACCGCTGCCTGTCCTTGCCGCTGGTGTGCCTTGCCAGAACTCCTGGAAGGGCGGAAATGGACAACAGGGCGGCATACCGTTCGAGAAAGACCTTGCGGGCAAGCCTTCACCTTACTCATATAATGGCAAACCGCTCACCATGGAGAGCTATCTTCAGGAACTGCTTGACCTCATAGAGTGGGCTAATGGCGATGCAAAGAAGTCACCGCTTGCTGCCATGCGCGCCAAGGCGGGACATCCCGCACCATTCAACATGAAGTATCTCGGCATAGGTAACGAGGACCTTATCAGCGACGTGTTCCTTGAGCGTTATACCTATCTCGTCAATGGTATAAGGAAGGCTCATCCAGAGATAACAATAGTAGGCACGGTAGGTCCGTTCTGGCAAGGCTCAGACTATGAATACGGCTGGCGCACAGCAAAGGAGGAGAACATACCTATAGTGGATGAACATTATTACAACTCTCCAGGCTGGTATTTCAATCATCGGGATTTTTATGATAACTACGACCGCACGGGCACCAAGGTGTATCTCGGCGAATGGGCGTCAAAAGGCAATCGTGTAAGCAATGCCCTTGTAGAGGCGGCTTATCTAACCAATGTGGAACGCAATGCGGATGTAGTTACCATGACGTCATACGCACCGCTGTTAGCCAAAGAGGGACATACCAAATGGAATCCGGATATGATATACTTCAACAATACGGAGATAAAGCCTACAGCAAACTACTATGTGCAGCGTGCTTTCGGCCATAATTCTGGTGATACGTATGTTGCTTCAGACATCATGGTAGACTACACCTCGGCTAACGGTCAGAAGAAGCTGATAGGAGACATCGCCAACCGCATAGACAAGTCTGTCGTCATAGATAGCAAGACGGGGGACGTGATAGTGAAGATTGTCAGCATGCTCCCTAAGGAAGTTGCTGTCAGTATCTCCATACCTGACGAACTGCTCATGCACAATAAGTCAGGCAAAGGTACAATGACAATGCTTGTGGCACCGCAGCAGCCTGACCGCCAAAATGCATGGGAGAGCATGGAAGAGACGAAGATCAATGTTTCAAAAGACATGAATCTCACCATCCCTGCTTTCTCCTTTGCAACAATCAGAATAACGAAATAGGGGTGCGTAACAACTAATAAATAAAAAGCGATGAAGAAGAAGAACATAATATGGGACCTTGACGGCACCCTGCTTGACACGCTCAAGGATTTGTACCTTGCGACGAACCACGCACTCACGGAACATGGAATGCCAGAGCGCACATTCGAAGAGGTACGCCAGTTCGTAGGCAACGGTGTACGCCGCTTGATGGTACTCTCTGTTCCTAACGGAGATAACAATCCTAAGTTTGAGGATACTTTCGCCTCTTTCAAATCCTATTATGTGGAACACTGCATGGACAATACTGGGCTTTATCCTGGTATAGGGGAAACTTTGAAGGAACTGAAGGCAAGAGGGTATCACATGGCTATTGTCAGTAACAAGTTGCAGGCTGGCGTAACAGAACTGCATGAGTCGTTCTTCAAAGATACCATAGAAGTAGCAATAGGAGAACGCCCGGATGTTAGACGCAAACCTGAACCTGATATGGTCCACCTCGCAATGAAAGAGTTGGGAGCTACGACAGATGACAGCGTTTATATAGGCGACTCAGAGGTGGACGTGGCGACTGGTCGAGGGGCTGGACTGCCGTGTATCTCCGTTCTTTGGGGATTCAGAACCAAGGATGAGCTGTTGCAACATGGTGCGACAACTTTTGTTGCAACACCGCAGGAAATAATACGTCTTTTAGAGGGAGAATTATAATATGATTCCATATCTTGACCTTAAGAGAGTCACAGCTCTGCATTCGGAGGAAATAGACAAAGCCGTCAGAGAGGTTACGCACAGAGGCTGGTATCTGCTTGGAGAAGAGGTGAAAGCATTTGAGGATGCTTATGCCCGATATACAGGAACCACCTGCTGCGTGGCATGTGGCAATGGTCTTGATGCCCTGCGCTTGATGCTGATGGCTTATAAAGAGACTGGCAGACTGAGGAATGGTGACGAGGTGATAGTACCTGCCAATACCTATATTGCCACCATACTGGCTATAACAGAGACTGGGTTGAAGCCCGTCCTCGTCGAGCCGTCAATTGAGACCTTGCAGATAGATGATGCACTAATAGAGCAGCATATCACTGCTCGCACTAAGGCCATAATGCTGGTGCATCTGTATGGAAAATGTTCTTATACAAGTAGGATAGGGGAAATCTGTCGTGAACATAATCTTCTGCTTCTTGAAGACAATGCACAGGCGCATGGATGTCATTATGATGACGCCCATCGAACTGGAGCGTTGGGCGATGCTGCTGCCAGCAGTTTCTATCCTGGGAAGAACCTTGGGGCGTTGGGTGATGCTGGGGCTGTGACCACCAATGATGTGGAGGTGGCGGAAATTATACGCGCACTCGCCAACTACGGCAGTCAGCGTAAGTATGTCTTCCGCTATCAGGGTATTAATTCTCGTATGGACGAGATACAGGCGGCAGTGCTCCGTGTTAAGCTGAGATATTTGGACAAAGACAACGAACAGCGCTTTAAGATAGCGCAGCAGTACCGTGAGGAAATCAACAACCCTCTGGTAACACTGCCGTACCCCTCCGTCAACGACCAGTATTTTGGAACAGACAATGTATTTCATATCTTCCCCGTGCTGAGCCGTCAGCGAGACGCATTGCAGGCGTGGCTTAAGGAGCGTGACATAATGACCATGATACATTATCCGATACCTCCGCATCGACAAGAGTGTTACAAGTGCGGGCTTTCGGTGGAAGCACTGCCAGTTACAGAGCGAATAGCAGTAGAGGAACTGTCATTGCCTATTGCACCATATATGACAGCAGAAGAAACCCAGACGATCATTGATGCGGTCAATGCTTTCAAGGGCGTATAGAAGGATATGATGATGTCCATTTTTGTGAACCACCCCCAAACAAAATAAATACTTAAAATGGAAGAAACACTTATGACCCCCGATGTATGCATGATGTTCCTTGTATGGTCATATTACTATCATGACGTGATACCAGAAAAGGAAGTCAGCTATGCCAGATACAATAAATTCTCTGAGGCGGACGTCCTGCGTCTGGACCAGTTGAAGGCTACCTTGTTCCTCAGCATAGAAGAATCTTCTGTCGTCAATGCGTGTCGTCAGTTTCAGATGGCTAAAGTAAAGGGCGAACCATGCCCGTTCCCACAGTCACAACTGGATGCAATGTTCGCAAAAGAATCATCTCGCTAAGCTTGATTTGTTGCCTGTTTTCAATGGCAAGATGTAGTGCAGAAACTATAGCTATCTAATCGTAATGCGAAAGGGTACTGATTGCTGTGCGAAAAGGTACTAATTGCAGAGGGAATGTATTTGCCACACATTGATAAGTGCAAAGTTACGAAAAAAAAGGTAAAGAACTGGTATGATACAAAAAAAACAGAAAATGCTGCGGTAAGTATGAAAGTTTTCTAAAAAAGAAGGTTTGGGCAGCTATATATGAAAAATTAATGTTATCTTTGTGACAGTGTTTAACCAATGTAAAGGTAAAGTTTTTACTATTACGTAAATCAATGACAGCTATGAAAAAGTACGTATGTGAAGTTTGTGGTTATGTATATGACCCTGAAGTAGGCGATCCCGAGAATGGTATCGAACCAGGAACAGCCTTTGAAGATTTGCCAGAGGATTGGGTATGCCCATTGTGCTCTGTAGGTAAGGATCAGTTCGCTGAGGAATAGAAAATGTGATGCCTTAAAGAAACGACCCGTAATGACGAGTAGCTTGTTGTAGCTCAACATTGCGGGTCGTTTTGTGTTATATTCTTTTTATAACTTTTGCTGGTACACCCCCTACGAGCGTATGTGGTGGCACGTCCTTCGTAACTACTGCGCCAGCAGCTACTACTGCACCCTCACCGATGGTGACGCCCCCTATTACAGTTGCTCCCGCACCTATCCAGCAGTTGTTGCCAATGATGATGGGGAGAGAGAATGTACGGGCGAAGTATGCACGTGGCGAATCATCGCTGTTGAGGCGTTCCGTCTGGTTTACTGGGTGTGAGGAAGTATTCAACTGTACGCCAGGGGCTATAAGCACGTTGCTGCCTATGGTGATGAGGTTGCTGTCTATGAACATGCAGCGGTGGTTGATGGACACGTTAGAGCCAAGAGAGATGTTGTCGCCAAAGTCACACAGAAAGTCTGTGCCCACAGAGCATCCGTTGCCAGCATGCTTGAACATTTCATGGAGCATGCGCTTGCGTTCCGCCTTGGCAGTGTAGGGCAGGGCGTTATATTGCCTTACCCATTCCGCTGCGCGGGCCTTGCGCTTGATGAAAGAGGCATCATGACAGTCGTAGTATTCCCCGTCTATGCATTTTTGATATTCAGTCTTGCTGTCGGCTGCTATTCTGTCATTTGCTATGATATATCTCAACTCACGTTCATACTGTTCTGCGTTGTAGAACACTATGCCCTTTATTCCCATGCGGTATGCACCGTCTATGTTGATGGATTTGTCGTCAGTGAATACACATTCCTCGGGCTTGAGGTCATACTTCTTGCATATATCGTCATAGATGGCAGGGTAGGGCTTGGCATGATGAACGTCAGATGAAACAATGAAGCCGTCCAGAAGTCCGAAGATGTCATAATCCTTCATGGTGAGGTAGCACTTGTTGCACCAATTTGTAAGGCCGTAGAGCTTGAATCCCTCCGACTTCAGTTGGATTAGTAGTGCCTTCATGCCTGGCACCTCTCCTGTTACAAACTCGGTATAGCGGTCATAGAAGGCCTGTAAGGGCGCGGTGAACTCCGGACGGAGATGCTGCATCTCTCTTATAAGGTCTATGAATGGTATATCTTCCTTGTCTATACGCTCGCCCCAATATTCTGTCAACACGAACTCGGCAAAGGCTTTCGCCTCCGCCTCTGTGTGAAACATGGTGTTTATGACATGCATATAGTCATAGTCAACGAGCACCTTTCCGAAGTCGAAGATGAGGTTCTTGATCATTTTTGTTGTTGGATTCTTTAGTGGAACTGTTGTCTTGTGTTTCTTCTGCAAAGTTACATCTTTTTTGCATGTGTAAGGCTAATAATGTCTTAAAAATGCCAAAAGTTCTTTGCATAGTGTCATACTGTCACTCTGTTTTGTGCGAAAGACTGACATTGCTGTCACTTATGCGTAGTGGCACGCTTTTGGCAGAAAGTCGGGTGTAAACAAGAAAAAGTTAAACATTAAAAGAATAAGACTATGAACATTCAACCATTAGCAGATCGTGTGCTCGTTAAGCCAGCACTGGCAGAAGAGAAAATTGGTGGTATTATCATTCCTGATACTGCAAAGGAAAAGCCCCTGCAGGGCGAAGTGGTTGCTGTAGGCAATGGAACTAAGGACGAAGAGATGGTTCTTAAGGCTGGTGATACAGTGCTCTACGGTAAGTATTCGGGAACAGAACTGGAACATGAAGGCGAGAAGTTCCTCATCATGCGTCAGTCAGATGTGCTGGCAGTTCTGAAGTAATATATAAAATGGTATAACTTAAAACGTAAGAAACAATGGCTAAAGAGATAAAATTCAATACAGATGCCCGTGAGGCTTTGAAGCGTGGTGTGGATCAGCTTGCTAATGCAGTGAAGGTGACACTTGGTCCTAAAGGACGTAACGTAGTTATCGAGAAGAAGTTCGGTGCTCCGCAGATTACTAAGGATGGCGTTTCTGTTGCAAAGGAAGTAGAACTGGAGGACAAGTTCGAGAATACAGGTGCACAGCTGGTAAAGAGCGTTGCTTCAAAGACTGGCGATGATGCAGGTGATGGTACAACAACCGCTACTATCCTTACACAAGCTATCGTGACAGAGGGACTGAAGAACGTTACTGCTGGTGCTAACCCTATGGACCTCAAGCGTGGTATTGACAAGGCTGTTAACGCAGTAGTAGGATATATCAAAGATAATGCTGAGCAGGTAGGCGATAATTATGATAAGATTGAACAGGTAGCTACTGTTTCAGCTAACAACGACCCTGAGATTGGTAAACTCCTTGCTGACGCTATGCGTAAGGTTTCAAAGGATGGCGTCATCACAATAGAAGAGAGTAAGAGCCGTGATACCAGCATTGGCGTGGTGGAAGGTATGCAGTTCGACAGAGGTTATCTCTCAGGCTACTTCGTGACAGATGCAGAGAAGCTGGAGTGCGTGATGGAGAATCCATATATCCTTATCTATGACAAGAAGATTTCTAACCTCAAGGAGCTCCTGCCTATCTTGCAGCCAGCAGCAGAGAGTGGACGTGGTCTGCTCATCATTGCTGAGGATGTAGACTCAGAGGCACTGACAACACTCGTTGTTAATCGTCTGCGCGGTGGTCTGAAGATTTGTGCAGTCAAGGCTCCTGGCTTCGGTGACCGAAGAAAAGCTATGCTAGAGGATATTGCCGTGCTCACTGGTGGCGTGGTAATCTCTGAAGAGAAGGGTCTGAAACTCGACCAGGCTACTTTGGAAATGTGCGGTACCTGCGACAAGGTTACAATCTCCAAGGATAATACCATTATCGCTGGTGGCGCAGGTTCTAAGGATGCCATCGCTGACCGCGTAATTAGTATAAAGAAAGAAATAGAGAATACCACGTCTTCTTACGACAAGGAAAAACTGCAGGAACGTCTCGCAAAGCTCGCTGGTGGAGTAGCAGTGCTCTATGTCGGTGCCAACTCCGAAGTGGAGATGAAGGAGAAGAAAGATCGTGTTGACGATGCTCTCTGCGCTACCCGTGCTGCCATTGAGGAAGGTGTTGTAGCTGGCGGTGGTACTACATATATCCGTGCGCTCAGTGCACTGACTGACCTTAAGGGCGATAATGCTGATGAGCAGACAGGTATCAACATTGTTAAGCGTGCTATTGAGGAGCCTCTGCGCCAGATTGTCAGCAATGCAGGTGGCGAGGGCGCTGTGGTAGTACAGAAAGTATTAGAGGGCGAAGGTGACTTCGGTTACAATGCTCGCACTGATGTCTACGAAGACATGCGTAAGGCTGGCATCATTGACCCTGCAAAGGTTAGCCGTGTAGCTCTTGAGAACGCTGCTTCAATAGCAGGACTGTTCCTTACTACCGAGTGTCTCATCTGTGACAAGCCAGCACCAGAGCCGGCAGCACCAATGGGCGCACCAGGCATGGGTGGCATGATGTAGGATAAATCACATAAGACTTTTAATATATCCCCCACAGCTGTAGCGTGACATCGCTATGGATGTGGGGGCTTTTTAGTTGAAGAGGAAACATTGATAAAACAACTAATCGTAAAAATTTGTTTATCTCAGAAAATAAACTTATCTTTGTAGATGGAAACGATTCCGTAATCGGAAGAACCATCGAAAACGATGTCTCAGACAGACAAACAACCCGTAATAATAACCAAAACTAAGAAACAGTATGGCAACAGTGGACGACAAGAAGATTATTTTCTCAATGGTGGGGGTTAGCAAGATAATACCCCAGAATCAGAAGCAGGTATTAAAGAATATCTATCTCAGTTTTTTTTATGGTGCAAAAATTGGTATCATAGGTCTTAATGGTGCAGGTAAGTCTACGTTGATGAAGATTATCGCTGGCTTAGACGAACAGTATCAAGGCGAGGTGGTTTGGAGCCCTGGATATACCGTAGGCTATCTGCCACAGGACCCACCGCTTGATGAGAAGAAAACAGTGAAAGAGAACGTGCAGGAGGGCGTACAGTATGTATATGATGCATTGCGCGAGTATGATGAGATAAACGAGAAGTTTGGATTGGAAGAATATTATGGTAATCCAGACAAGATGGACAAGCTAATGCAACGTCAGGCGGAAGTGCAGGATGTCATAGATGCTACTGATGCATGGAACATGGACTCACGTCTGGAGCGAGCCATGGATGCGTTGCATTGTCCGCCTGGTGACTGGAGCGTGCAGAACCTCTCGGGGGGAGAGCGCAGACGCGTAGCACTGTGTCGTCTGTTGTTACAAAAGCCAGATGTACTGTTGCTTGATGAGCCTACGAACCATCTGGACGCAGAGTCTATAGACTGGTTGGAGCAGCATCTGCAGCAGTATGAGGGAACCGTGATAGCTGTAACGCACGATAGATACTTCCTTGATGATGTTAGTGAATGGATCCTTGAGCTTGACCGCGGTGAGGGAATTCCATGGAAGGGTAACTATTCTTCATGGCTCGACCAGAAGACCAAACGCATGATGCAGGAGGAGAAGACAGCTTCCAAACGTAGGAAGACATTGGAGCGCGAACTGGAATGGGTACGTATGGCACCAAAGGCACGTCAGGCGAAAGGTAAGGCACGTCTGAACTCGTATGATGCTATGCTTAATGAGGAGCAAAAGGAGCGTGAGGAGAAACTGGAAATTTTTATACCTAACGGACCGCGTCTTGGAAACAAGGTGATTGAGGCGCAGCACGTTGCGAAGGCGTTCGGTGACAAGGTACTCTTCAGAGACCTCAATTTCATGCTGCCGCCAAATGGCATAGTTGGTGTGATAGGACCTAATGGAGCGGGTAAGACTACTCTCTTCCGTCTAATAATGGGACTGGAAAAAGCTGATGCAGGTAAGTTCGAGGTCGGGGAGACTGTGAAGCTTGCTTATGTTGACCAGCAACATAAGGATATAGACCCTAAAAAGACTGTCTACGAGGTGGTGTCACAGGGCGTGGAGACATTCAGAATGGGCGGAAGGGATGTTAATGCTCGCGCCTATCTTTCACGTTTCAATTTCTCAGGTACAGATCAGGGCAAGTTATGCGGCGTTTTGTCTGGTGGTGAGCGCAATAGACTGCAGCTGGCATTGGCACTGAAGCAAGAGGGCAATGTGCTGCTGCTTGATGAGCCGACGAATGATATAGATGTGAACACGCTTCGCGCTTTGGAGGAAGGTCTTGAAGCCTTTGCTGGCTGTGCTGTTGTTATATCCCATGATCGCTGGTTCCTTGACCGTATCTGTACGCACATTCTCGCTTTCGAAGGTAACGGAGAGGTGTTCTTCTTCGAGGGCAGCTACTCAGATTATGAAATAAACAAGGCGCGTAGACTTGGTACGGACGAGATAAAACGTCAGAGATACAGAAAACTGCTTGAGGATTAAATTTTTTTAGATTAGGGTGGTTGGGTTTCATCCGTACATTTTCCGTTAGGCCTAAGTAATGGTAAACTTCTTTTTTCTTTAGGCTTAAAGGAATTATGGGGTAAATCCAACCACCGTAAACTTGATATCTACCAGAAACAGATCATCTTCAAGTTAGAAAGACTTGTGGACGGTTCTAAAAAAAACTTTGACAGATTTAGAACCGCTCTTATACTTCGTCTGTCCCATAGAAAGACCTAAAACTCCACATTTACTTTTGCGTTGAGTTGCCTGCCAGTGAGGTAGTTAGGTACAGCGTATTGCTGGTTGGTGACATCTGTCACCCAGTAGTAGGAATTGACATTGCTATGGCCAAGAAGATTGAGACAATCTACGCCAATCCATATATTCTTGATGCCGAAGGTCTTTTTTTCCTGACGGACACTCTTGAATGCCCTGTAGCTCATGCCGATGTCTACACGCTGGTATGCTGGTGCGCGGAAGTTCTGACGCTCATTGTCAGTATGTGGCGGACCGAAAGGCAGTCCGTCAGCGTAAGCCAGCTTGAGAGCCATCTTCCATCTGTCTGTGCCAGGGAAATAATCGGTAAAGAAAAGGTTCACGGCATACCGCTGATCAGTAGGCATAGGAATGGATATACCACGATAGTTCATGCTCGTTTTCATCAGTGAGAAGGTAATCCACGAGTCTGTACCTGGTACAAACTCACCATACAGCTTGAAGTCAATGCCCATGGCATGACCAGAACATTCGTTAATACCGTTATATGTGATTTTCAGGTTGTTGACACTGTAAGGTACGAGGTTGGATAGGGCCTTATAGTAAGCCTCTGCTGTGAATTTGAATGGACGGTCTAAAAGCTTGAATCGATAGTCAAAAGCACCGATGAAATGGATGCTACGCTGCGATTTTATTTTATTGTTGAGCGTGGCATATGTGACTCCACCTATGGTAGTGGTGTCACGCAGTTCTTTGAAGAAAGGTGCCTGATAGTACAGTCCTGTTGCAAGGCGAATAGTGGCGTCATGGTTGAATGCTGGTACGATAGCTAGTGCTACACGTGGCGACACGATACTCTCCTTGTTGAAAGACCAGTTAGCAAACCTTATGCCGTAATTGAGCGTATAGAACGTTGTCTCGGCACTGTTGTTAAATCGCCAAGTATCCTGTATATAGAACTCTGTACGACGAGCGTTTAGAGCGTTTTTTGCTGCAAGGGTGTATATCATGTAAAGGTCGGAACCTGTATGCGGCATGATATATCCTGAGGAATCACGCATCTCGTATTCGCGTGACTGCTCCTTTATGTCCTCCCACTTAAATGTTATGGCCGTTTGTATGTTATGTTTCTGTGTGCGGTGTTCCAGCATTAGTTTTGCACTCGCCACGTTGGCCGTGAGATAGTTGCGAGCATATTCCATATATGTACCCACACCGAGGTTCTGCTGTGTATTCGTCTCTGTTAGCCAGTACTGTCCCTGGATGTCATACGTCTCCTGTTCCTTTGTGTGGAAGGCTGAGCCGATGAGAGATATAGAAGTGCGGTCGTTGATGTTCCTCTTTATTGATAGCGAACCGAAGTATGTGCGGAACACATCCTCCTCCTTGCCATCAAAATACACCTTGAAACCTCTTGTGGCGTACATGGTGCCGAAAGCAGTTTCGCGATCGGTAGGGTAGAAGTTATACTTTGACTGTGATATGTTGCCAATAAAATCAATCTGCCACCTCTTGTTAGGGGTGAGTGTGAGATATGTCTGGTAGTCAATGAACTGCGGATCATATTCGCCGTTAGTGTCAAATGTCTTCAATAGTGCTTTGGTGGTTTTGTATCTGAAAGCATTAGTCCACGACACCTTCTTGTTACCCACTCCCAAGTATGCCGAGCCTCCGAGGAAGCTGGCGCCAATGGATGCCTCTGTCTTCTGTGGACGGTGGTACTTAATGCTGAGTGCCGATGACATTTTGTCACCGTACTGCGCTTCATAGCCGCCTGTAGAGAAAGAAATGCTCTCCACCATATCGCCATTGATGATGGACAGTCCCTCCTGCTGCCCGCTTCTCACTAGGAATGGGCGGTATACCTCTACTTTATTAATGTATACGGAATTTTCGTCAAAGCTGCCGCCTCTGACGTTATACTGTGATGACAGTTCGCTATGCGTGCTCACACCTGCTTGTTGCTGTATGAGATCCTCTACAGCGTTGCCCGATGCTGATGGCGCATTCTTGGTGTCAGAGAGTTCTAGTTCCTGTGTGGTAGATGTCTGTCTTTTCTTCTCTGTCACCGTTACGTCGTTCAGCATGGTGCTGCCCTCGTATAGTGTAATCTGAAGATTCTGCCTTCCGTGCGGACGGCGCAGCACCCGTTCTTTAGTCTTGTAGCCTATCATGGAATAACGAATCACCACAGAGTCGGTGGACGACAGTTCGAGTGAATATTCCCCCCTCAGATTGGTCATGGTCGCTTTGCCCTGCTTCATACAGGAGACAGTGGCCAGTTCTACTGGGTTGCCCTCATCGTCAAGCACCTTGCCCGTCAGTATGAAGCTTTGTGCAATGGCGGTTATGGAAACAAACAACAGCAGGAGTGCGGTTACCCCCCTACTGATATGAGATTGATATGATGTGAATGAAAATGTATGCATACTACCATGATAACGCAATCCTTTACAATTTATTGCATTATATAAGGAGTAATATTACATTTGTTAAGTGAAATGGTATTTTTTCTTGGAAACGCTTGGCATTTCGAATAACTTTTATTACTTTTGCAAGCGATTTTCTGATTGATGACATGGCGTTGGAAACGCGACATGTATGGAATATGCTCTGTTGTAGGGAGGGTGTCCTGTATATGCAGTTGACAGTGCGGTGTTGTCGACAGGAAAGAAAGAGAAAGTCACCCCCATTTGTTATGGGGAATTTTATCAACAAAAACATTCTATAAGGAAGTATGAAAGTACTTAAGTTTGGCGGAACCAGTGTAGGTTCTGTAGAAAGCATCCTTAGCCTTAAGAATATCGTAATGCACGAGGCTAAGGAACAGTCAGTAATCGTTGTGGTAAGTGCTCTTGGTGGCATTACTGACAAACTCTTGGCTACATCACGTCTTGCACTTGCCGGTGATGAGCGTTATCGTGAAGAATTTGATAGTATAGTGGATCGTCATCACAAGATGATAGACACAATTATCACCAATCCCAAGGATCGTGAACGTCTGTTCACTACCGTAGACTCTTTGCTCGAACAGTTAAGAAGTATATATTTCGGTGTGTTCCTCATTCACGACTTGTCAGAAAAAACGCAAGATGCTATTGTGGCATATGGTGAGCGCCTCAGCTCCAACATTGTAGCTACTCTGATTAAAGGTGCGAAATGGTTTGATTCGCGTACATTCATCAAGACCGAAGACAAGCAGGGCAAGCACGTGCTTGACGCAGAGCTGACAAACAAACTTGTCCGCCAGACCTTTGCTGACCTGCCGCGTATCTCCCTTGTACCAGGATTCATTTCCAAGGATCGTGACAGCGGCGAGACAACCAATCTTGGTCGTGGCGGTTCGGACTATACAGCAGCCATTATTGCTGCAGCTCTTAATGCGGAGGTGCTTGAAATATGGACCGATGTAGACGGCTTCATGACAGCCGATCCGCGTGTCATCAGTAGTGCATATCCTATCAAGGAATTGTCATACGTGGAAGCCATGGAGCTGTGCAACTTTGGTGCCAAGGTTATTTATCCACCGACGATATACCCTGTCTGCGTCAAGAATATACCAATTAAGGTAAAGAATACATTCAACCCTCAGGCGGAGGGTACAATAATAAAAGGAGAAATAGAGGGCGACCATAAGCCTATCAAGGGTATTTCCTCCATTGGAGGTACTGCGTTGATTACCGTTACGGGACTGTCTATGGTAGGCGTCATTGGTGTCAACCGTCGTATCTTCACAACACTTGCAAATGAAGGCATCTCCGTCTTCATGGTGTCACAGGCATCATCAGAAAACTCTACTTCAATCGGTGTGAAAGCCAGCGATGTAGAGGCTGCGGCAAGAGTGCTTAATGAAGAGTTTGAGAAAGAAATTAGCACAGGTGCCATGTATCCTATGCAGGTGGAGACAGGTCTTGCCACCATTGCGATTGTGGGCGAAAACATGAAGCGTACACCTGGCATTGCTGGCAAGCTGTTCGGAACACTTGGACGCTCAGGTATCAGTATAATAGCCTGTGCGCAGGGGGCGTCGGAAACCAATATCTCTTTTGTAGTGAAGGAACAGTTCCTTCGCAAGTCACTCAATGTTATTCACGATTCTTTCTTCCTTTCCGAGTACAAGGTACTTAACCTTTTCCTCTGTGGGGTAGGCACTGTTGGTGCGAAGCTTATAGAGCAGATACGTTCACAGTATGAAAGTCTGAAAAATGAGTCACAGCTGCTACTCAATGTGGTTGGCATAGCATCTTCCAAAAAAGCTATATACAATCGTGAAGGTATAGATCTTGATACATATCGTGAAGCGTTGGAGGTATCAGAGCCGTCAGACGCGCGCAAGCTGCTTGGCAATATTGTAGGCATGAACATTTTCAATGCCGTATTCGTTGATTGTACTGCCTCCAAGGATGTAGCAGATCTTTATCAGGAACTCCTTGAGCATAACGTTAGCGTCATTGCGGCAAACAAGATTGCCGCTTCAAGCGATTATGAACGTTACCGTAGGCTGAAAGAAACGGCGCTGCGAAAGGGGGTGAAGTTCCGTTTTGAGACAAATGTAGGTGCAGGACTCCCTATCATCGGCACTATCAATGACCTCCGTAACTCAGGCGACAAGATACTACGTATTGAGGCTGTGCTCAGTGGCACTCTGAATTATATCTTTAATGCTCTCAGTGCAGACGTGCCGTTCTCTGAGACTGTAAGACAGGCTAAGGAACTAGGATTCGCCGAACCAGACCCACGTATTGACCTCTCTGGTATGGACGTGGTGAGAAAGCTTGTCATCCTTACCCGTGAGGCAGGCTATCGTATTGAGCTTGACGATGTGGTGAAGAATCTCTTTGTTCCTGATGAATACTTCGAAGGCACTGTGGATGATTTCTGGAGGAAGTTGCCAGCCCTCGACAGCGATTTCGAGACAAGGCGCAAGGCTCTTGCAGAAAAAGGATGTAAGTGGAGATTTGTAGCCAAGATGGAGGTGGATGAAAATGATATGGTCACTGCTAATGTAGGACTGAGGGAGATACCGCAGAACCATCCATTCTTCGAACTTGAAGGTTCTAACAATATTGTCACCCTCACTACCGAGCGGTATAAGGAATATCCAATGCTCATTCAGGGATTCGGTGCTGGTGCCAGCGTTACTGCTGCAGGTGTATTTGCAAATGTGCTGTCAATCGCCAATATTTAATTTCTGGTTTTTATTCGGTGGTTTTAGGTTCGAGGTAATAGATATTTATGATCGAAAATTCGTTAATGAACAGCCCACAGCCTAAACTCCACTGTCTTAAACCATAAGGTAGACACAAACCCAAAAAGAAGAAACGATTATGAAGACAATAGTAATTCTTGGTGATGGAATGGCAGACAACCCCATAGAGAAACTTGGTGGTAAGACCCCATTGCAGTACGCCAAGACTCCGTATATGGATTTTCTTGCCAAGACTGGCTGTACAGGTCGCCTTGTAACAGTACCAGAAGGGTATATGCCTGGTTCAGAGGTGGCCAACACTGCGATTCTCGGTTATAATCTCGATGAGGTGTATGAAGGGCGCGGCCCGTTAGAAGCCGCATCCATAGGATATGAGATGGATCCGTTGGACCTTGCGTTGCGCTGCAACATCATCAGCGTTCGTGATGACGGCACTATCAAAACGCACAATGGCGGCAACCTTACCACAGAGGAGGCAGGACCGCTGATAGACTATCTCAATGCCAACCTGGGTACAGACAAGGTTAAGTGGATAAGAGGCATACAGTATCGCCATCTTCTCATCATAAAAGGTGGCAGCAAACATATCCTCTGCGCTCCTCCTCATGACCATCCAAATGAAGAGTGGCGTCCGCTGCTTGTCAAGCCCGAAAAGGGGAAGGAAAGCTTGTATGAAGACGGTAGAATGACCCCACAAGAGACTGCTGACCTTATCAACGACCTTATTCTTCGTTCCAAGGATCTTTTGGAGCATTACTCTCTCAATATAGAGCGCAAGAAGGAAGGTAAGGATCTCGCCAATATCATATGGCCTTGGAGCGGTGGCTACCGTCCTGCCATGCAGCCATTGAATGCCATATACCCAAATATTAAGTCTGGAGCAGTAATTTCAGCTGTAGACCTCATCCGTGGTATCGGCCACTATGCAGGTCTCGACATCGTGGAGGTAGAGGGTGCCACAGGACTGTGGGACACCAACTACGAGGGAAAAACTGCAGCAGCTATAGAGAATCTCAAGACCAAGGACTTTGTGTTCCTCCATGTAGAGGCAAGTGACGAGGCAGGTCATGACGGTGATGTAGACCTGAAAGTACGAACCATCGAAAATCTCGACGCCCGCATGGTAGGACCTATCTACGAGGCCACCAAAGACTGGGACGAACCTGTCTGCATAGCAGTCCTGCCCGACCACTACACCCCAGTAGAGCTGCGTGTTCATGTGGGCGAACCAGTACCGTTCATAATCCACGCCCCTGGTCAGGCCCCTGACAGTGTGCAGGTATATGATGAATTCTCATGCGTTAATGGCTCATACGGCATTCTCAAGCTACACGAGTTCATGGATACATTGATGAAAATAGATAACAAGTAGTAATGATTAAGTAATAATCTTGACTATTACTTAACAAAATCATAAGAACACTGTTCTTTTAAGTAACTAAACAACAATACAACCAAATCACTAATATGCAGTATTATAGCACCAATCATAATGCCCCATTGGCCTCACTGGAAGAGGCGGTAGTTAAGGGACTTGCGGGTGACCGCGGACTATATATGCCTGAGACAATCAAGGCATTGCCAAGAGAATTTTTCGATAACATAGACAAGATGACATTTCAGGAGGTAGCATACACCGTAGCTGACGCCTTCTTCGGTGAAGATGTGGATGCTGACTCCCTCAAGAAAATTGTATATGACACCCTTGCGTTCGACTGCCCTGCCGTTCCCGTGACAGAGAATATATATAGCCTCGAACTCTTTCATGGTCCCACCCTTGCGTTCAAGGATGTAGGCGCACGCTTCATGGCGCGACTACTTCAGTATTTTATCAAGAAAGAGGCCAAGAACGGACTTGTCAATGTACTTGTGGCAACCTCGGGTGATACGGGTTCTGCTGTTGCCAACGGTTTCCTTGGTGTTGAAGGTATTCATGTGTATGTGCTCTATCCAAAAGGCAAGGTAAGCCCTATACAGGAGTGTCAGTTCACCACACTTGGTAAGAACATCACTGCCATAGAGGTAGACGGTGTGTTCGATGACTGTCAGGCACTAGTAAAGACGGCATTCATGGATGCTGAGCTTAACAAGCACATGATGCTCACCTCTGCCAACTCAATAAATGTTGCCCGTTTCCTCCCACAGGCATTCTATTATTTCTATGCTTATGCACAGCTGAAGAAGCAGGGTAAGGCAGAGCAGATGGTAATGTGTGTGCCATCAGGTAACTTTGGAAATATCTGTGCCGCACTTTTCGGTCATACTATGGGACTGCCTATCAAGCGTTTTATCGCAGCCAACAATGCAAATGACATATTCTTCAAGTACCTTCAGACGGGGAAGTATGAGCCGAAGCCTTCCAAGGCTACTCTTGCCAATGCCATGGATGTAGGTGATCCTTCCAACTTTGCTCGCATCTATGAGTTGTACAAGGGGGACCATAATGCCATCACTTCACTCATTAGTGGTGCCACTTTCTCTGACGAGCAGATAGCAGACACTATGCGTGCCTGCTATAAAGAGACAGGTTATGTCCTTGATCCTCATGGAGCATGCGGCTACCAGGCTCTTAAGAATCTGTTGAAACCTGGAGAGGTGGGGGTGTTCTGCGAGACCGCTCATCCTGCTAAGTTCAAGGAGAAGGTTGATGCAATCCTTTCTACTGACATAGAGATACCGCAGCGTTTGCAGGAGTTCATGAAGGGAACCAAGCAGAGTGTGGAGATGACGAAGGACTTCGACGCATTCAAGGCTTTCCTGATGAGTAAGTAATATAGGTGAACAACACAACTACATCAAATCACAAAACAACCAGACAACAATAAAGAGAATGGTTGTGACAGCGGTGATGGCTCTTGCAGTAACAGCAAGTGCCGTTACCGCTGATTTTTTTGAATAATAAAGGATGTAGGCAAAGAGAAGCAAACAGAAAGTAAGTATTCAAAATCCATGCCTGCTTGTGGCTGCATTTGTGAAAAAGAGTGGAATACTTACTTAAAAAAAACATATTATAACTATTACAGCTCGTAAAACTCATACAGCCCCTCCTGCGCCTAAATTTCAAGAGGTCAAGAGGGGCTGTAAGCGTTTTACGTCCTGTTTACATCGTTTTGAATACTTACTTTCGAAATTACATTTCCATCCAGTTTCTTATAATCTCGCTGCCTTGGATGGTGAGAACACTCTCGGGGTGGAACTGTATCCCATGAATGTCATATTCCTTATGGCGCAGAGCCATTATCTGTCCCTCGTCGCTTTCTGCTGTCACTTCAAGGCAGGAAGGGAAGCTGTCCTTGCTGACTACCCATGAGTGGTATCTGCCCATGACGATGCGTGATGGCAATCCGTTGAAGATAGGGTCGTTGCCGAACTGTGTGCCCTCTGTGGCTACGCCGTGGAAGACGCTGCTAAGATTTTCTAACTTGCCACCGAAAAATTCTCCGATAGCTTGATGACCGAGGCATACACCGAGTATAGGCTTCTTGCCTGCATACTCACGCAGGACATCGAGCAGTAGACCTGCCTCTGATGGGATGCCTGGACCTGGGGAGAGGATAATCTTGTCGAATGCCTGAAGTTGAGGAAGAGTGAACTGATCGTTTCGGTACACGGTGACATTAGCGCCAAGCTCCTTCACAAGGTGGCTGAGATTATATGTGAAAGAGTCGTAGTTGTCTATTATTACTATTTTTTTCATGTGTTCTTGTATTGAGTGAATGGGGAAGTGTTAGTTTACATATCTTCTGCCATCATGATGGCGCGTCGCAGTGCACCGAGCTTGTTGTTGACCTCCTGAAGCTCGTATTCCTCATCGCTCTTCGCCACGATGCCTCCTCCTGCCTGAAACCACAGTTCTCCGTTTCGACTGACGAATGTACGAATAGTGATAGCCTGATTGAGTGTACGGTTGAATCCTATGAATCCGATGCAGCCACCGTAGGCACCGCGATTGTGAGGTTCATATTCCGAAATGAGTTGCATGGCACGCACTTTAGGCGCGCCAGAGAGTGTGCCAGCGGGGAAGGTGTCTATGAATGCCTTGACTGGATCTTTGCCGTTGTCAAGGTCTCCGCTGACGCGGCTGACAAGATGGATGACATGAGAGTAATACTGCATATCTTTATAGAAATCCACATGCACATTATGGCAGTTGCGCGAGAGGTCGTTGCGGGCGAGGTCCACGAGCATCACGTGCTCTGCATTCTCCTTGGGGTCATTACGCAGGTACTCTGCGTTCTTGCGGTCTTGCTCGGCATTGCCCGTGCGCTTGGTGGTGCCAGCGATAGGGTCTATGTATGCTTTGTAACTGCCGTTGTCAGCCTCTGTGATGCGGCAGTGCGTCTCAGGCGATGAGCCGAAGATGCGGAAGCCACCGAAGTCGAAATAGAAAAGGTAAGGGGAGGGATTGATACTGCGCAGGGCACGGTAGAGTTTGAAGTCGTCACCCTCGTAGTGCTGCACGAAGCGGCGCGAGAGGACTATCTGGAATACGTCACCGCGCAGGCAGTGCTTTATGCCACGACGGATGTTCGCTTTGTGCTCTTCATCGGTCAGTGGAGAGGATGTTTCTCCCACGGGGTGGAACCCGTATGGATGAACGTTGGCCTTGTTCATACGTATCATGAGGTCTTCTATCTGCTTCTGACCGCATGGCTCGGGAGCTTCTGTTTCGGTGAGGGATATGAGCGACATGCGGTTGTTGAAATGGTCGAAAACGATGATGTCACGATAGAAGATATACATGATGTCTGGGGCATCGTTCTTCTCCATGGTAGTGTCTTTTACTGCAATGTTCTCAAAATAGCGTACGGCATTAAAGGCGGTATATCCATATAGTCCGCAGTATTCGGAGCACTCACCAGTGATGGAGAAACTGTCAAGAAACTCGTTGATAGCATTCTCCACTCTGTATTCATGGTCTATATTCTTCTTTGTCACTGTGCCGTCAGGATATACGCATTTCGCCTCGCCATGGCCTATGCTGACGGAAGCAATGGGGTTGACACCGATGAAGGAGTGGGAGTTGTCTTTTTCGTGATAGTCTGAGCTCTCCATCAAGGCTGACTGCGGATACATGTCTCGCAGTCGCATATAGACACTTACTGGCGTGAAAAGGTCGGCAAGTATGGTCTTGGTGTTTGTCTTGTATGTATACATGGATGGTTGTATGGTTGCTTGCTTGGTAAAACGGTCGTTCGACCATTGCATTTTCAACGTAAAAATGGTAAATTTCGGAAACGTTGTAATAGCTATCCAATCGCACAGCGAAAGCATCGCTTTCGTGATGCAATCTCAATGCTTTTACGTAGCAAAAGCATTGAGATTGTCGTGCAAATTGGCATGCGTTGCATTATCGAAGCGTAATGTGTTGATAATCAATATATAATATTGTTGCAGTTTCTGGTTTGTGTAAATGGTAAATTTGGGAAATCTCCATTTATTGCTTGTCTGCGTTTGCCAGATATGTGTCAAGGTCCTTGTCACCTCTGCCAGATACTGTAAGCACTACGATGTCATCTTTTTTGAACTGTGGAGCGACCTTGGGCAGTAGGGCAAGAGCGTGTGCAGACTCAAGGGCAGGGATGATACCCTCCAGTCGGGTCAGCTCGAAGGCAGCCTTGAGAGCCTCGTCATCGTTGGCAGGGAGTACCTGTGCACGTCCCTTCTCATAGAGGTTGCAGTGAATAGGGCCTGTGCCAGGGTAGTCAAGGCCGGCAGAGATAGAGTATGGCTCGATAATCTGACCGTCCTCTGTCTGCATCAGCTTGATGCGAGAGCCGTGGAGAATTCCGATAGTACCTACCTGCATGGAGGCAGCGGTCTTGTCAGTGTCAACACCCATGCCGCCAGCCTCACCTAGGATGATCTTTACTCTCTCATCGTTGATGTAATGGTAGATGGTTCCGGCAGCGTTAGAACCACCGCCTACGCACGCCATGAGATAGTCTGGGTAGTTGCGACCAGTCTTCTCTTCCAACTGCCATTTAATCTCCTCGGAGATGACGCTCTGAAGACGAGCTACGAGGTCGGGGTAAGGGTGTGGACCTACTGTAGAACCTATTATGTAGAATGTGTCTGCGGGATGGCAGCACCAGTCACGGATAGCCTCGTTTGTAGCGTCTTTCAGCGTCTTGTTGCCGCTCTCTACTGGCTGCACAGTTGCGCCGAGCATCTTCATGCGCTCCACGTTGACGTGCTGGCGTTTTACATCGAGTGCGCCCATGTACACAGTGCATGGCATGTTCATTAGCGCGCATACGGTGGCGGTAGCCACGCCATGCTGTCCGGCCCCTGTCTCTGCTATGATTCTCTTCTTGCCCATCTTCTTTGCAAGGAGAATTTGACCGAGTGCGTTGTTGATTTTGTGAGCGCCAGTATGGTTGAGGTCCTCACGCTTGAGGTAGAGCTTACAGCCGTATTTTTCTGACATTCTTTTTGCATAGTAGAGTGGGGAAGGGCGACCAACGTAATCCTTCAGCAACGCATGAAATTCAGTCTTGAACTCCTCGCTCTCCAGGATAGGAAGATATGCCTTCTTGAGGTCCTCTACTGTCTTGTATAATATCTCTGGTATATAGGCTCCACCGTAGTTGCCGTAGAAGCCGTCTTCGTTTACATTGTAGTCCATTATATGATTGCTTTAAAGTGTGTTTGTATAGTTTTTTATTTACTAAGAGAATCGAACAGAACATCAAGTGCCTTGTCTGGGTCGCCGTTGGCGTTGGCCAGCAGCTGTACGAATTTGCTGCCGATAATGGCACCAGCTGCATTCTGCTGTGCAGACTCGAGAGTCTGTTTGTTGCTAATGCCGAAGCCTATCATGCGAGGGTTGCGCAGGTTCATGCCGTTGATGCGGTGGAAATACTCCTGCTTGGCATCATCAAAAGACTTCTGGGCACCGGTGGTGCTGGCAGAACTTACCATATAGATGAAACCGTCTGTATGCTCGTCAATGAAATGAATGCGCTCCTCAGATGTCTCTGGGGTGATGAGCATGATGAAACGGATGTCATATTTGTCGGCTATGGGTTTAAGTTCAAGATAGTCTTTGAAAGGAAGGTCTGGTATGATTACTCCACTGACGCCACACTCTACGCATGATTGGCAGAAATGTTCTATGCCGTATTGCAGGATGACATTAAGGTAGCCCATGAGTACGAGTGGTATCTTCACCTCGTCTTTTATCTCTTTAAGCTGTGCGAAAATCTTTCGGAGGGAGATACCGTTGCGCAATGCCTGGGTTGCTGCCTGCTGTATCACAGGTCCGTCTGCCATAGGGTCAGAGAACGGTATGCCGACCTCTATCATGTCAATGCCTCTTTTCTGGAGGGTGGTGATTACCTTGCCAGTGCAGTCGAGGGTAGGATGACCGGCGCAAAAATATAATGACAGGAGTTTCCTGTCCTTGTTATCTGCAAAAAGTTGGTTTATCTTGTTCATTGTTGAGGTGTTTTTATCTTGTTTATGAATGCTTTCAGTTTTTCTATGTCTTTTATGGCTGGTTCGGTCTCGAACCTGGAGTTGAGGTCTATGCCGATGCACATGGGGTGACTGAACTTGTTTACGGCTTCATAGTCCTCAGGACCTATGCCGCCAGAAAGGAGAAATGGAATGTCGCCATCGTATGCATCGAGCATCGACCAGTCGAACTTTTGTCCTGAGCCGCCTTTGCTCTCGCACTTGGTGTCGAACAGCAGCAGGTCGGCATATCCCTTGTAGTCACGCCATCGTTTGACATCGTCAGCCTCGCGGATGCTCAGCGCCTTGATAATCTTGATGTCTGGCTGTATATCTGGGATGAGTGTACGCTTTAGATTGTTGATGTAGGTAGCGCTCTCGTTGCCATGCAGCTGAATGAAGTCAAGGTGGTAATTGTATACATTGGTGATGATGGTTTGTATCATCTCGTCAACGAAAACTCCTACAAGTGCAGGTTTCTTCTTTTTCACACTTCCTGTGCTGAGGGCGATGGGCATATCTGGAATGATGCCAGCATTGACCTTGCGGGCTTCAACATATCGAGAGCTTCGAGGCCAGAATATGAGTCCCATCATGTCAATGTCCAGCTCCATAAGTGCGCTTATGTTTTCTGGGTCGCGCATTCCGCATACTTTTATCTGCATAGTTGATTTTGTGGAATAACGTTGTTCTTTTTTTTACCTAATCTCACAGATGAAATCTGCGAGTGCTTGCCCAGGATTCTCATGCTTCATGAAGTTTTCTCCAATAAGGAATCCATTGAATCCTGCTGCTTTCAACTCGCTTATGGTCTTGGGAGAGCTAATGCCGCTCTCGCTTACCTTGCAGGCATCCTGCGGCAGCAGTTCCGCAAGGCGGTAGGAGTTGTTGACATCTGTGACGAATGTTCCGAGGTTGCGGTTGTTAATGCCGCACATGTCGGGGGCTATGTCAGCGTACTCCAGCTCCGCCTCGCTATGCATCTCCAGTAACACTTCCAGTCCTAATTCATGAGCTTTTTGTGTCAGTTCTGCACACTTTGCTTTGCTGAGACAAGCGGCTATGAGCAGTACGGCTGATGCTCCACAGAGACGCGCCTGAAAGAGCTGGTACTCGTCAATCACGAAGTTCTTGTAGAGTATCGGGATGTTGGCACCTGACAGGCGGGCGTTGACGATGAAGTCGTCACATCCACCGAAGAATCTGCTATCGGTGAGGATACTAAGTGCTGTTGCGCCATTCTGCTGATATGCCAGTGGGATAATGTCAGCCTTGCCATCCTCCTTAATCCATCCCTTGGATGGAGACTTGCGCTTGAACTCGGAGATAATGCCTGTTGCACTCTGCATCAGTGCGTTGCGCATGGAGGCAGGCTTCACCTCAAGCAGAGGATAAACCTTCTTTACGAGGGTATCGAATGAGACAGCCTTTTTGAAGTCATCCACCTCAATGCGCTTGTGGTCTGTTATTTCTGTAAGAATATCTTTCATGAGTTAACCTCCACATATTTCTTCATTGCAGCGAGAGCTTTGCCACTCTCTATTGACTCGCGTGCTATGTCAACGCATTCCATGATGTCCCTGCCGTTGTCATAACACTGTATGGCGAAGGCAGCGTTAGCAATGACGGCATTCTTCTGTGTCTCTGTAGCCTCGTTGGCCAGTACATTGTCGAATATCTTGACAGCCTCCTTGGGAGTGGCTCCACCGCGCAGGTCTTCAGGTTTGGCTACTGGCAGACCGATATCTGCAGGAGAAAAAATGCGTTCGTAATTATTGGTGGTTATCTTGAAATTACCAGTAAGGGATATTTCGTCATATCCATCTATAGATGTCTCTATACTGTAGTCTACACCGAGTTTTTGGTATACGCTGTTATATAGGCGCATCTGGTCAAGGGTCGCTACACCGAGCAGCTGACACTTAGGCTGTGACGGATTTACAAGCGGACCAAGAAGATTGAAGATGGTAGGGAAAGATATGTTCTTGCGGATAGGAGCAACAAACTTCATGGCACGGGCAAAGAGCGGTGCATGGAGATATACGAAGTTACTCTCGTTGATGCTCTTGTTCAGCTGGTCTATATTATTGGTGAACTTCACACCGTGCTGCTCTATCACGTTTGAGGCACCAGATACGGAAGTTGCTGCATAGTTGCCGTGTTTTGCTACCTTGTAGCCAGCACCTGCCAGCACGAGGCATGCACAGGTGGAGATGTTGAAAGTATTCTTCTGGTCACCGCCAGTTCCCACGATGTCTATATATCGAGGGGTGTCAAGGATGGCAGGAACACCAGTGGCCAGAATGCCGTCGCGGAAGCCGAGTAATTCGTCTACGGTGATTCCTCTCATCTGTAGACCTGTCAGCAGGGCTGCAATCTGTTCTGTCGGATATTGCCCTTTGGTGATACCGAAGAGTATGCCGAGCATCTCATCGCGTGTGAGCTCTTCATGGTTGAGCATCTTGGAAAGTAGTTCTCTCATATTGTATGTGTTGTTTTGTTGTTTATTGTCTGTTGTGTCGGTCTTGATAGTCGGACTGTTAACTGACATCGAGTATACCAGTTGGGGTAGCGACAATCCTATAACGAAAAAGAGGTCTGTCGCGATAAGCAACAGACCTCTTTTAAGGGTTAAAGTGTATCATGTGTGTCTAACACGCCCATACGGTCACCGCCTCACGACTTTTTAAATCCTGAGTAGCGCCACCAATATGTGTTGTTGTTATTGTACATGCTGTTTTATTCTTGTTTTGTTTAGACGATGCAAAATTACATATATTCTTGTAATTACGCAAATTATTTTTGATTTTTTTTTGCCTGACCAACTTTTTTATTGTAATTTTGCGGTGAAATTAATGACAAATTATAATTAATAATGAGAAAATTATTTCTTTTTGCAACATTTCTTCTTGCTGCCATGTCTGGTATGGCAAAGCGTGACAATGCAGTGGCGACTACTAAGGCGGTATATACAAATGAATGTCATGACCGCAAGTTACAGAAGAAGGCCGAGAAATGGCTGAAGAAGGGCGAGTGGCGTCAGGGGTTCTTCAAAGCGGATCCGCACTGTACAGTAAATGCCGTTGACTTCTATCTGCAATACCAACGTAACCCTCAGCAGTGGCAGAGACTCTTTGAGTATCTTGCTAAGACCGACCTGCTGGCGCTGCCTAAAGGCAAGCATCAGATTCCAGGATCTGACCTTACCATTAGTGTGGAGGATTCAGAGAACGGACCGTTGGAAAAGAGGGGCACGGAGAGCCACTATAAGAATATCGATTTCCAGTATTGCGTGAAGGGTACGGAGAGGTTCGGCATAATTGACCATGTAACATCTGTTCCTAACAGCAAGTATAGACCAGATGTGATACATTATAATTATGTAAAGGAACGTACCAAGTTCTATGATTCCACGCCTGACAAGTTCTTTATATTCTTCCCCGGGGACTGGCATATAGCCAAGGTTAACAATGATACAGATAACCAAAATATCCGCGTATGTGTTGTAAAAGTAAGATGGGTGGAGGAATAAGCGTGTAAATACGGTACATTAAAGAAAAATGTGTTTGAAAAATTTGGAGCAAAGAAAATAATATAGTATTTTTGCAGCACTTATTTCAATAGAGACACACTTTTTTATGAAAGAAAGCAAGACAAGAACATTAAGAGGATTGACAAAAGGTAGTGTATGGGACCTTCAGGAGTCGGACATCTTTGCTCTTTGGGCAAAGCCGGATAAGGATGATGCTGTCAGCGAAAGAGCACAGCACTATCTTGACATTATCAGGGCGGCATTCGATCTTGAGGAAATCAAAGTAGACAAGCCTGAGATAATCAAGAAATACGAAGACAGAGGTATGCATGTTGGCGTGATACCGGTGAAGGACAAAGACCAGAAGTGGGCTATCAAGAAGCGTCCTATCAATCGTGTGACGGACCTGACTTACGAGAATATACAGCATATCTCTGCTGCAAAGCTGCTGGAGGTGATAGACCGTAACTTTGGTGGTGGCTGGGACAGTCTTAACCAGGGTATCAAGGATATTATAGAGAGCGGGTTCAGTATTTCTACAACCACGCTGCCTAAAGATCGTCTGCATAAGCCAGGAGGACTTTATGAAATAAAGGTCAACGACGGGTATGAGGTACTCGAAATCCCTAAAGGAGGATGGACGGAGGCGATTTTTGCAAAGGCAAAGCCTGCAAATATCAAGCCTAAGTCCGCTCTTGACGAATATGATGATGACGAAGTGGAAGATGACGAGGAATATGAGGAGAAGGATTCTTATTACTCAGGAGACGAGGATGATGAAGAGATGGACGAAGATGCCATGACGGAGGAAAGTTACAGAACCACCGTTGAGGAGGATCCGGAAGCTCTATCATTGGAGGCTTCGGACATCAGTGATGCTGATGAGGAGGACTTCTAAATATGGATGTATCTTGAACAAGTTCTGATTTACATTTTATTTTATATAGGAAACCGCTTTATGTATTACTAGTATGGTAGGATACATAAAGCGGTGTTTCTTGTATATAGCTGTCTTTTTATGAGTTCTTGATTCTGCATGTCAGTGTGCATACGTCACCGTCCATGTTTTCGTCAATACTCTCGCAGATGCCCTGTATGATAGCGTTAGATACTTTGTTCTTCTCTTCTCTCATTATAGAAAGTAGTCCCTTGCTCTGTCCGTGGATGGTGAAGGTAACGCTTACGGAGTAGTCCAGTTCGCTGTAGTTGACTGTGATTTCTACTGGTCCGTTCCATGTTATCACCTGCTGTATCATCTCGTCCATCAAGGCTGTCAGTTTGTACAGTATGCTACTTATGGCATATTTCTGGCAGAAAGTGTCGAGTTCCTTGCATTTGTCATGGTATACTGGGTCGTCATTTGAGGTAAGTGAGAAGTTGAATGTTCTCACGCGACCTATGAAGTTCTGTGTCTCCTCACGCTGTGGATTGTTGAATATCTGCTCAGGAGTGCCCTCTTCATAGATGGTTCCACCGCACATGAAGAACACCCTTGTGCTGACATCTTTGGCGAACTTCATCTCGTGGGTGACGATTAGCATCGTCATGCCGTTTTTGGCAAGCTGCCTTATAACGCTCAACACCTCGCTTACCATGGTAGGGTCGAGGGCTGAGGTTGGTTCGTCAAACAGTATGCAGTCAGGTTTCATGCTCAGACATCGTGCTATGGCTACACGCTGCTTCTGTCCACCAGAGAGGTTGCGTGGCATTACATCGGCTTTGTCCTCAAGTCCTACCGTGCGAAGCAGTTCCATTCCTTGTTCTCTCGCTTCCTTCTTGCTCATGCCGAGGAGACGGATGGGACCGTTGGTTACGTTCTCCAGTACTGTCATGTGCTCGAAGAGGTTGAAGTTCTGGAAGACCATGCCCATCTTCTGTCGTATTTTGTTCAACTTGCAGTTCTTGTCAAGTATATTCTGCCCGCTGAAGATTATCTCGCCGCTCGTGGCAGGGTCGATACTGTTAAGACATCGTAGGAAAGTGCTCTTTCCAGTACCTGACGGACCTATTATGCTTATTACCTCACCATTTTCAATCTCGCAGTTGATGCCCTTGAGCACTTCAAGCGTGCTTCCATCGGGCATGGTGAAGGATTTTGTAAGATTCTTTACTGTAATCATCTTGTATTCTATATGGTGTTTCCGTTAATCACTTGCGCATCCATTACTTTGATACTTTCTTCATCAGTATGTCAAGTGACTTGCTCAGCAGCCATGCCAGTACGAAGTATATCACTGTCACGAAGATAAGCGGGAAGAAAGCCTCGAAGCTTGAGTTACGTATGAGGTCGGATGCCTTTGTAAGGTCAACGATGGATATGTAACCTACGATAGATGTTCCTTTCAGCAGTGAGATAGCCTCTCCTTGGAATACTGGTATGATATGTCGTGCAGCTTGAGGAGCGATGATATAGGTGAAAGTTTGGAGTGGCGTGTATCCAAGTGCAAGCCCTGCTTCTGTCTGTCCGCGGTCCACAGCCCTGATTCCTGTGGTGAACATCACTGCTATATATGCACCGAAATTCATGGCTGATGCTATTATGGCGACCATCATGGCAGAGAGACCAGAATTGGCAAGGATGATGTAGTACATCACCAGCAGGAGTACCAGAATTGGTATGTTGCGCATGAGGTCGATGTAGCAGTTAGCGGTGATGCTCAGCAGCTTGTGTTTGCTCATCTGCATGTAGCTGATGAATGCTCCGAGTATGACACCGATTATAAGTGATCCGAGGAATATCCATATCGTGGTCCAGAATCCTTCCACTATCATCTTCCATCGGTTTTGCTGAATAAGTGAACGGTCAAAGCTGTCCTTTACGCTCTCGAAGAATGACTTGTTACTCTCGCTGTCGGCCTTGCGGACAAGGGCGGTTGTGACGGAGTAGTCGTCTGCAGGAGTAAAGAGAACTTTGGCCTGACGCTCTGGCGTTACACTCATGCCTGCGGCAATGATGTCAATTTTCCTTGACTGTAGCGCAGGTAGCAAGGCATCGAAGGTGTACACCTCGCAGACCAGCCCGTAGCCACGCTCTATGGCGAAGCGCTGCCATAGCTCTACCTCGTAACCTGTCATCTCATTGCGGACCATGATGTCGTATGGTGGGTATGAGCCGTCAGAACCGAGATGCAATACTCGCTTGCCTGTTGTCGGAACGTCCTTCTGACGTATTACTACCTTCTTCAGATTGTTGGTGAGCAGTGGGTTCAGCCATCTTGACTTTATTTCTGCCAGTCTGCCACAGGCATTTATGCTGTCGAAGAAAGCTGTGAACTCCTGGTGTAGCTTGCTATCGTCCTTGCGAACGGCGCATGCCAGTGGCTCCTGTGTGGTGGAGTCGGTGAAGGCTTCCTCAATGTCAAGACGTGCGAATTCATCGCAAAACATGTTGTTGCGCTCCACGAGTGCTACGTCACACTGACCAGAGTTCAAGGCAACGAGTGCGTCAAGTCCACCAGGCAGACACTGCACCTTGTCCTCGTCGGTTGACAGTCGTGCAATACGTTCCTGGGTGGTGCCAGAGTTGACTGCCACGGTGTGACCTCTGAGGTCTGCCAGACTCTTTGGTACAAAACGATTTTCGTCCTTGCCGCAGCCTGCGAGGACTGTGACAAGAACGAAAAGGGTAAATAGTTTAATGAATGTTTTCATCTATATAGTTGTGTACGAATTAAATAATCATTCGTCAGATAATCATTACGTACTTAGTTTTTTTTTAGTTGCTATTGGCTGGTTATAAATGACCATCCTATAGTGTCACACCGTTCTTGAAGATAGAAATCTCGCGATATCCATTGATTTCATTTCGTGCGTGCTCACCACTTGCCACTGCCAGAACCTTGTCGATGAACTCTGGTACGAGTTCCTTCATGGTCTTGTCGCCCACCAGCTGTCCTGCGTTGAAGTCAATCCAGTTTTTCTTTCTATTGTAGAGGTCGGAGTTGGTGGATATCTTCATTGTAGGGACAAATGTTCCGAATGGTGTGCCGCGACCAGTAGAGAAGAGGACGATATGGCAGCCAGCTGACGCCAATGCTGTAGCAGCCACGAGGTCGTTGCCTGGGGCAGAGAGAAGGTTCAGACCTGTATGCTGCAGTCGATCGCCATACTCGAGGACGCCACTGACAGGAGCGCGACCGCACTTCTGCGTACAGCCCAGTGCTTTGTCTTCAAGAGTAGAGATACCACCAGCCTTGTTGCCTGGTGATGGATTTTCGCCCACGGGCTCGCCATGTGAAAGAAAGTAGTTTTTGAAATTATTGATAAGAGAAACTGTCTGGTTGAACAGGTCCTCATTCTCGCAGCGGTTCATGAGGATAGTCTCTGCACCGAACATCTCAGGTACTTCGGTGAGGATGGATGTGCCGCCTTGCGCTACTAGCCAGTCTGAGAATTCTCCTTCCAACGGGTTGGCGGTAATGCCAGAGAAACCGTCAGAACCACCGCACTTCAGACCTACGCGAAGTTTGCTGACGGGTACGTCCTCTCGGCGATCTTCCTTGGCGAGGTCGTAGATGCTACGGAGTACCTTCATGCACTCCTCAGTCTCATCGCCTTCAACCTTCTGTGTTACGACGAGCTTGATTCGGTCTTTGTCATAGTCGCCCAGCATCTTCATGAAGTCGTCAGGCTGGTTGTTTTCGCAGCCGAGAGATAGTACAAGTACACCTCCAGCGTTTGGATGCAAAACTATGTCACGTAGTATCTTACGTGTTGCCTCATGGTCGTCAGAGAGTTGTGAGCAACCGTAGTTGTGGTGCCATGCATGAACAGCATCGATACCGTCAAGGCGAGTCTCTGTCTCGAGCTGCTTTGCCAGATGTTCGGCAATGCCATTCACGCAGCCAACAGTTGGTACAATCCATATCTCGTTTCTCACGCCAACGTCACCGTTCTTGCGGACGTATCCCTTGAAGGTGCGGTTCTCATGAGGAATATTGAGTTTCTCGTCTACAGGATTGTATGTGTACTCCAATGTGCCTGCGAGGTTTGTCTTGAGGTTGTTCTCGTTCACCCATTCTCCAGCTTTCAGCGCCTTGCGTGCATGTCCGATAGGGTATCCATATTTGATTATGTCCTCCCCCTCAGCCTTGTCTGTCAGCAGGATTTTATGTCCAGCGGGAGTATCCTGAAGAAGAGTTATCTTGCAGCCGTCCACTTCTATGGTCTCGCCTGCTTTCATAGGCTGAAGGCAAACTACCACAGAGTCTGCAGGGTTGATTTTCAGAAAAGTCTTTTGTTCCATTGATGTAAAGTTCTTTTTTTTGTTAGTTATGTACTATTTGTCAGTTAAGTGCGGCTTGTGTTGAGCCTGTACGTTCCTAAATCTGTGTACGGCGGTAGAAATCCACGTTTTCCTTTGTGAGGATTTCGATAGGCATATAGTTCACCGGTGTCACGTGCTTCTTTAGGATTATGGCCCTTACCAGTGCATCGACGCTGTAATAGCCTTGCTGGTAGCCATGCTGCGCTATGAGGAATGATATGCTTCCCTCTTTGATGCATCGTGCGTTTTTCCCTACCATGTCGTACCCCATAATCTGTACGTCGCGCCTATTTGTTTTCAGCAGAAACTCCCCAACGAGGTGTGCTTTGGAGTTGAGCGTTATGCAGTGGTGCGTATTGGGATGTTCCTCGAAATATTTCTCCATGAGTAGGTTGTGCTGCTTGCGGCTGCTGTGGTATGGCAGGTCGAGCACGTTGATCTGCACATTTGGGAAGTGGTCCGCCATATAATGTCTGAATCCTACTTCGCGGTTGTCCTGCTGCTTGCTCGCTACGTTCACTCCGTCCAGGGTCTGTTTCATTAGCATGATTTCCTTCTCTGTGCTGGCTATGAGCATCAACATCTTTGCGGCGAAATAGCCGCTGGCAAAGGAATCCTGACCATAAAAGGCGAGAGGTCTCAAATCTGGGAGATAGGAATCAAGCATGATGAATGGTATGTTCCTTGCATGCATCTCGTCAGTGAATGGTCTTGTGATGTCGAGCTTGGACGGTACAATCACCACGCCGTCAGGGTCTGCATCAAGGATGATCTGTGACTGCTCATTGAATGAGTCTATATCGTTGCGCTTGTAGTATAGAATGGTGATATGGACATGAAAGTCCCTCCTTGCGTCGCAGCATTTGTGCTGTCCCTGTTCCACCTCTTCCCAGTAAGCTTCGCTTTCGTGCTTCGGCATTAAGCAATAGAAGTCATAACGCCTGCTGTTTGCTAGGGCACTTGCATACATGTTCGGCTCATAGTTCATCTCCTCGAGAGCCTTTGTCACGAGGGCGTGTGCTTTAGGGGAAACGTTAGGTCGTTTGTGCAATACCCGGTCTACTGTACCTACGGAGACACCAGCTTTTTCTGCAATATCTTTGATAGTTATGCGTTCGTTTGGCATAAGTTAGGGGTTGTTATTTTATTAATAGGTCAGTTTCTGTTTTGTACGTTTGTCAGCGAGTCCTGAAATGTTGGTGCAATGTAGCAATGTGATATTGTCATTTGGTCATGTGGTACAGGACTAACATATAGTAACAGTCTTTTGATTGCAAAAATAACAAAAATATTCCAATTGTGCGAGCACACAACTTTATTTTTCCATAAATTGTTGAAAAAACTTCTTTTTTCTTGAAAAAACTTTGTACATTAAAAAAATGTTAGTAAATTTGTCTCTGTTTTAGAATTATCTATCGAAACATGTACTAATTAATTAACTTATAATTCTTGTAGAAAACAATGGCAAAAGTTGTTACATTGGGCGAGATTATGCTTCGCCTTTCTCCGAATGGACAGGATCGTTTCATCCAGACAGACATCTTCCGTATCATTCCAGGTGGCGGTGAGGCTAATGTTGCTATCAGCTGTGCGAACTATGGTCATGATGCATATCTCGTGACAAAACTTCCTTCTCATGAAATCGGTCAGATAGCAGTTAACTCACTGCGCCGTTATGGCGTCAACACAAAGTTCATTGCCCGTGGCGGTGACCGCGTGGGTCTTTACTATTGTGAGACAGGTGCTTCAATGCGTCCTTCAAAGGTTATCTATGATAGAGCGCATTCTGCAATTGCCGAGGCTGAACCTTCTGACTTCGATTTCGATGCTATCATGGAGGGGGCTGACTGGTTCCACTGGTCTGGTATCACCCCCGCAATCTCTGATAAGGCTGCCGAGCTTACAAAGCTTGCCTGCGAGGCTGCAAAGCGTCACGGTGTCACTGTATCAGTAGACCTCAACTTCCGCAAGAAACTCTGGACATCAGAGAAGGCTATCTCTATTATGCGTCCTCTGATGCAGTATGTAGACGTATGTATCGGTAATGAGGAAGATGCAGAGCTCTGCCTTGGCTTCAAACCAGAGGCTGACGTAGAGGGTGGTGAGACTAACGCTGCCGGCTACGAGGGAATCTTCAAACAGATGAAGGAGACCTTCGGATTTAAGTATGTCGTTTCCACACTCCGTGAATCTTTCTCAGCTACTTTCAACGGTTGGAAGGCTCTTATCTATGATGGTAAGGAGTTCTATCAGTCAAAGCGTTATGAGATTAATCCTATCATCGACCGCGTTGGTGGTGGTGACTCTTTCTCTGGTGGTCTGATTCACGGTCTGCTTACCAAGAAAACACAGGGAGAGGCTCTTGAATTTGCTGTAGCGGCATCTGCGCTGAAGCATACTATTAATGGTGACTACAACCTCGTCAGTGCTGCTGAGGTAGAGGCTCTCGCTGGCGGTAATGCCAACGGTCGCGTACAGAGATAATATGTAACGAAATAATTATAAGAGTAGTGGGGGATACGAAAAAGATGAACAAGTATCCTCTGCTACTTGTTCATATATAAAAGTATCTTATTAAGATGGCAAAATTTGATAAGCTGGCTGTAATGCAGAAGATTGCTGCAGCCCCAATGGTACCAGTGTTCTACAACAGCGATGTAGAGGTAGCTAAGAAGGTAGTTAAGGCATGTTATGACGGTGGCGTGAGAGCTTTTGAGTTCACTAATCGTGGTGACTTCGCTCAGGAGGTTTTCGCTGAACTCTCAAAGTATGTAAACACAGAGTGCCCGGAGCTTGCTCTCGGTATTGGTTCTGTTGTTGACGCTCCAACAGCGGCAATGTACCTTCAGCTTGGTGCAAACTTCGTAGTAGGTCCACTCTTCAATCCTGACATCGCTATCGTATGTAACCGCCGCTGCGTGACATATTGCCCAGGATGTCTCACTCCATCAGAGATTGGAAAGGCCCAGGAGGTAGGTTGTGACTTTACAAAGGTATTCCCTGGTGATGTTGTAGGTCCTAACCTCGTCAAGGGTCTTATGGCTCCGATGCCATGGTCAAAGATTATGGTTACTGGTGGTGTAGCTCCAGAGAAGGAGAACCTCGAGAAGTGGTTCAAGGCTGGCGTTTTCTGCGTAGGTATGGGTTCAAAGCTTTTCCCTAAGGATAAGGTGAAGGCTGGCGACTGGCAGTATATTACAGACAAGTGCAAGGAGGCGCTCGGCTACTGTGAGGCGGCTCGTGCGTAACATATCACACAAACAAGGCTCCACAGGATGCGTTCTGCTCTTGTGGAGCCTTTTGTTTTTTCTGGCTCTTACGGTCGTTTCTTGCTCTGGTGGAGGAGGGCGGAGCAAAGGGGTGGAGGAACTTGCTGAAGCATTGGGAGAGGTACGCAAGATGGACAGCTGCCGTGTGGTAGCTGCCAATAGGGATTTCTATCTGCATAAATATAAGGCGGAGCAGATAATAGACCGTTATTCCTCCAGAAACACCCTTACGCAAAAGGAGGCGCACCTGCTCGTTAAGGCAAGGAGCGGTTTGGCGTATGCTTATACGGACTACCTATTGCAGGTGGGCAAGAATGTTGATGCATATAATGTTATGCGGCGGCTGTCATCCGATGCCTCTATAAATCTTTACAGTGATACCACGCAGTGGTTGAACTTCTTGTATCACGAGGGAAAGGTGTATTTCAGACCATACTACATAGATAGAGACCGACGGCAGATACTGCAGGGGTATGACAACCTTATTCAAGGCTATATCCTCGCCTCAAGACTTCATAACGAACTCTATAAGGGCAAGTTCCTCCTTGCCCTCAGTACATATTTTCTTAATGACAGCATTCTCGCTCTTGCCAGTAGCTGTGACAGGGCGTCCATACGCTATCTGAATGAGGGCGATGTGGCAGATAGCCTCCTCGCTGGCAATATGGCGGAGCGTTCCCTCACCATCTTCCTGCAGCAGAACCAGCCGTACTACATCGCTGCAGCTTGGCTTGCCCTTGCCCGCTGCTATTTCAAGATAGGCGACGCGCGCCAGTCCGTCCAGTGTCTTGACATGGCGATGGCCAATCCCGCCATAGACTCTATGCCCGACCTCCGCGCCACCATCTGCGAGCAGATGTCGCTGTCGTACGCTGCCATCAACGATAAACACAACAGCGATGTGTACCGTAACGAGTACCTCGACATGCAGGACAGTACGCGTCAGGACCGTGAATTGGAGGCACGTGCTGTTTCTTTGGAGTACTCTACAAGCAAACTGTGGGGGCTTGTATGCATAGCTTTTTCCATATTCATTTTAATGTGTATCGTCACCATAATTCTTGTTCACTTAAGGAGACGTAAGGAAAAAAGAGCTGCAGAGGATGATATAGAGCTTGTAGAACTTCAAGAGACGTTGCAGGTCAAACAGTTACAACTGTCTGATGCCATACGTTCTGCAGTGGAGCAACGTGCGCGTTTGTCTGTTGTAACAGGGATGATTCCACTTATAGACCGCATGTCTATAGCCATATCTAAGCATGATTATGTTTATGGCAAAGAACTTGCTGACGAAATAGACCGTCAGAATACGATGATAACGCAGTGGATAAAGATGCGTCGTGGTCTTATAAAACCGAATATAGAGGTTTTCACCTTGAGTGAGGTGATGAAAATGGTTGCCAAAAGTGCAACCTCTCTTGCTGCTTCGGGCATCAGTCTTTTGGATTCTGGCAACTTCGATGTTAAGGTCAAGGCGGACAGGACTCTTACACTCTTCATAGTGAACACCCTGTTAGATAATGCTCGTAAGGCGATGGGGCAGGGTGGTGTTATCACGTTAGATTGCATCATGAATGATGTGGATGGGTATGTGGAGATAAGCGTTGCTGACACTGGTGGGGGCATGACAGCAGAACAGGTAGAGCATCTTTTTGAATACAAGGGCATTCATGATACGACAGATACCACCTCGCATGGGTTCGGACTTGTAAATTGTCGCGGAATAATAGATCGCTATCGCAAGATTTCGTCTTTTTTCTCAGTATGTAGCATCAAGGCTGTTTCCTGTCTTGGTAAGGGGACTCGTATTTCCTTTAGGCTGCCGTTGGCAGTTCGTCTCATTCTTGTTGCTGTCATGATGCCGTTCACCATGAGTGGGGCGGTGAATACTCTAGAGGAGAAAGCAGCTATATATTGTGATTCGCTGTACAAGTGTAATGTTGACGGCCGGTATGGGAGTGCTATGCTATATGCAGATTCATGCTATGCAATAGTGAAGCGTTTGCCGAAGATAGATGTGGGCATACGGCTATCTTTGTATAATGAGACTGCTGTTGCCGCTCTTGCTCTGCACCAGTGGGACAAGTATGCTTTTTTCAACTATCGTTATATCACCCTATATAAAGAGAGCACCTCTGACTCCACTATAGCAACTTATTGCGAGCAGATGGAGCGTAACGAACATTGGGCTAATGTAGCGATAATAATAATGATTCTTTTAATATTCAGTCTTGCTCCAATATTCTGGTTCGTATATCTCAGGCAGATTCTTGCTTTTCATCGTGATACCCGCAATCGCAAGCAGACAATTAGAGAAGAGACTCAGAAAACGCAGCTACAACTTGACAGACTGCATCTTGTAAACAACATAATGGATAACCAGCTTTCTACACTGAAGCATGAAACTATGTATTATCCCGTTCGCATTCGCCAGTTGCTTGGCGTCGATACTGCCGATGATGAGTTGCACTCGGTGGTGGAGTATTATAGCGAATTGTACAAGACGCTATCGTTGCATGTAATGAGTGGGATTGCTTCAATATGTGACTTCAAGGTCATGCGTATGCCTGTAACAGATGTTTTTAAGGATGCTACAATTGCCTTGGACGATTCTCTGCATGTTGTTGTTCGTGATAATATCTCTGTTGAGAGTATGTCTGGCACTTTGGGTGTGATGATTATAGCGAATATTGAATTGATGCGATATCTCTCTGTACTGTTACGTAGAAATAATGGAGGCAAATCTCCAGACTGCGTTGTAAAAAAACGTGACGATGGCTATGTAGTATTGAGCTTCTTAATGTCTGCCAATCTTAGTCTGCGTGCGTGCAGTGAAAGGTTATTTACAACAGATACTCCCAGTGTAGATTTTCTTATAATGCGCCAGATCGTACGTGAGACAGCCAATAGTTCGCTTAGATATGCTGCTGGCATAATGGCAAGAGATGGTGAAAAAGGCGTTGTGATAGAGGTGGCATTATAACATTATGAAATGTAATGCACAATTCATAAATGTTTGTCATGCGACATGCATTATGAATTGTGCACCGTTACTATATATACCAGTTGACTCCTTATTTTGACGCCATTAAAATTCGCTTGTGAAGTGGAACCTGATATGCTCGAAGTCTTGTTGTGCCATGGAGAGCACATAGCCAGAGTCAGCAAGGAACACGTCGCGACCGTCCTTGTCCTTTGCCATATATTGGTACTTGCGTTTTTTGAAGTTGTCAAGTTCTGCAGCATCGTCACTCTCTATCCAGCATGCCTTGTGCAGATGTACTGGTTCCCAGCGGCATTTGGCGTTATACTCGTTCTCTAGTCGGTATTGTATCACTTCAAACTGCAGTTGTCCTACTGTGCCTACTATGCGGCGACCGTTGAACTGGTTTACGAACAGCTGTGCCACGCCTTCGTTCATCAGTTGCTCCAATCCCTTCTGAAACTGTTTTGCCTTCATCGGGTCGTCATTCTCTATGTATTTGAACATTTCGGGCGAGAATGACGGCAGTCCACGGAAGTGCAGCTTCTCACCTTCTGTCAGTGTGTCGCCTATCTTGAAGATGCCGTTATCAGGCAGACCTACGATGTCGCCCGCCCATGCCTCGTCAATGGTAGACTTGCGTTGCGCCATGAACTGTGTGGGTGATGAGAATCTTACCGTTTTTCCCATGCCTACGTGCAGGTATGGCTGGTTTCTCTGGAACTTGCCTGAGCATACCTTGCAGAATGCTATGCACGAGCGATGGTTAGGGTCGATGTTGGCGGTAATTTTGAATATGAACCCTGTGAACTTCTGCTCATCAGGGGTCACCATACGCTCTTCCGCTTTTGTCGGTCTGGGTGATGGTGCTATCTCCACGAAGCAGTCGAGCAGCTCCTGTACACCAAAGTTGTTCAGCGCACTGCCGAAGAACACAGGTGCCACCTCTGCAGAGCGGTACGTCTCTACGTTGAACTCGGGGTACACGCCGTCTATTAGTTCCAGGTCTTCCCTCAGCTGTGCTGCATCATCCTCGCCTACCTGTGCGTCTAGTTCATCAGAGAGCACGTCGATTGCCACCTTCTCCGTTACTCTCTGCTTGTCTGGAGTGAAGAGGTTAAGCTGTTTCTCATATATGTTATATACGCCCTTAAACTTTACTCCCTGGTTGATAGGCCATGATAGTGGGCGTACCTTGATTTGCAGTTCCTCCTCCAGCTCGTCAAGCAGTTGAAAGGGGTCGCGTCCCTCGCGGTCCATCTTATTGATGAAGATAATGACAGGAGTGTTCCTCATGCGGCATACCTCCATCAGTTTCCTGGTCTGTGCTTCCACGCCCTTGGCACCGTCTACTACGATGATTGCGGAGTCCACGGCGGTCAGCGTGCGGTAGGTGTCCTCACAGAAGTCCTGGTGTCCAGGAGTGTCCAGTATGTTGACCTTGTATGGCTGCGTGCCTGCTGTGGCTGTAGGCGGGAGATAGTCAAACTCCATGACAGATGTTGATACGGAGATTCCTCTCTGTTTCTCTATGTCCATCCAGTCTGAGGTGGCCGTCTTCCTGATTTTGTTGCTCTTTACGGCTCCTGCCACCTGTATCTGTCCGCCGAAGAGAAGGAATTTCTCTGTTAGCGTGGTCTTGCCGGCATCAGGGTGGGAGATGATGGCAAAGGTTCTTCTACGTTCTATTTCTGGATTCATATGTGTGTGTTAAGTGATTAGTCATCTTCAAATTTCAGTCCCTCTTCCTTGTCCTTCTTGTAGTAGTCAGACAGCATGCCGAGGAAAGTGGTAATCTCTTTTACTGCATTCTGTGTGCTTGGGCTTACCTCTTTTTTCTGTATGCGCAGCAGCATTACGCCATAGAGGGCGTTGAGACATGTTTCTATTTCGTCCACCTCCTTGTCGCCCTTGCCCCGGAGCTCAACTATGAAAGGTAACACCTTATAGTATTCAGAACTGTAGAAAGGGAATTTCGGTGACTGCAACAACTGCTGGTGCAGCTCTGTCATCTGTTGTATTACAATCTTTATAATCTGTATATGTCCCTTCCCTGTTTTTCCTTCTTCTCGAATCATGCGTATAAGGTTGCCGTACCAGTCGGTCATTTCCTCGCGCTGTTCATCGTCAAGGTCAAAGCGGGCTATATATTCTTTTCTTATCCTTGTAAGGTCACAGCCGTAGGCGCGTATTATGTCCTCCATTTGAAACATGTAGAGAACATACTCTGCTATGTTCTCCTTGCGGAGCTTTTGTGAAATAAACATTCTGATAAATATTTGTTATAAGTAATTTTTAGAACCGCCCTTTAATAAATTGAGTACAGATTGAAGGTGGTGCCTATGAATATGGCGAAGGAGAACACCATTACGATGGTGCCGATTATTCTGTTGATTATGACAATGGCATTAAGCGTGAAATACGCCCTTATCTTGTCTATCAGCCATGTCAGTCCATACCACCATAGCAGTGCTCCCGTGGCTATGCTCAGATATCCCAATGACATTTCCACGGGGTGTTCTGGTACGATGAAGGCAAATTGGGCGAATGTTGCCATGAAGAGAAACACGATGAGTGGGTTGGAAAAAGTCACGAGGAAAGCGGTCACGAAGTTGTGCGTCAGCGTATCCTTCCTGTTTCCCTTGCCCTGATGTATCTTCTTTCTTGGGTCGGAACGGTAGCAGTAAATACCGAATATGAAGAGTAGTATGCTGCCGAAAATCTGAAGGAAGAACTTGTTTTGCGGGTTGTCAATCAGTTCCATTACGAAGCTCATGCCGAAGCCTGTCACGAGGGCATAGAAAATATCGCTCACAGTAGCTCCCACCCCAGTGACAAAGCCGTACCATCGCCCCTTGTTCAGAGTGCGTTGCACGGCAAGCACCCCTACAGGTCCCATAGGGGCAGAGCAGATGATACCCACAATCATTCCCTTTACTATGATGTCCAGGAAATTAAAAGAGAGATTAAAAGTCATATATGGCATAATAGTTGCAAAATTACTCAATAATTTTGAATCTCACAAACTTTGTAGCAAAAATCATGAAGCGACGGGTTTTGTAAGAGCGTGTCGGCAATGGTTCCATGTATTTGTGCGTTCTTCAACAAGCGAAGAGGCAGAGCCGATTATTCGTTAGCAGGGAAGAAGTAGCGTTCCCTGCCGCAGATTCTTGTCAGTGCTGGCAAAGCGAGTAGAAGTCCTATGATGCTGAAGGCTAATCCTCCTACGGTTCCTGTTGCGAGGGAGTACCAAAAGGGTTGCTCTTCGTAGCCGTTGATAAGAAACAGTATCATGCCAAGTATGGTTGAGAGAATGGTAAGAAGTACTGGTCTAATTTTGTGGTTTGTCGCCTTGACAAACGTCTTGACGTCATGCTTTGCGTATGAGTTTAACTGGCATAGGATGTAAATGCCTGCGTTTACGGTCAGCCCCGCAAGCAGAACCATGGCGGCAAATCCGCCTGTACCGAATGGCACGCCCGTGACATGGTAGGTAAGGAAGAGACCTATGAATGATATAGGTATAACGAGAGTTATGGCGAGGGCCCGCATGAGGCTTTCGAAGAGAATAGCAATAATCCAGAAGATTATGACTGCTACGAGTCCGGTGAGCCAATATTGTGTGCCGTCATCCTAATGTGCGTCCCATGTACTGTTCTGGCAGCGGAACCCGATAGGGAAGATGCGGTTGTATTTCTCAGTAAATCTCTTTATATACCGTGAGGCGTATGTGTTCGAGCCAAGTATGTTGAACGCCATGCGGAGTACATACTTCTGGCTTTCGCGAGGAATAACGTTTGGGGCTTCACGCTGGGTGATGGACATGAAATCTGACGGACGTATGTTCCTCCTGGAGCGGTCTGTGGCAGGAGTGGTATTGTGGCTGCCCATGTTGTCATGTATGGTTATATATGAGTTCTGCACTTTCCAAAGGTCAAAAGATTTAGCCGTAGTAGGTCTTACGATGAACGGCATGTTGTTAACCTCTCCTGCGTTGCGTTCTGCGAGAAGACTTCGCAGGGAGGAATGAACGTCTGCCAGACTGATGCTGCTGGCAGCGATGGTCTGATGGTCATAGTCCATAAAAAACTCATCCTCTTGTCGTTCATATTTCGGTGTCACGATGGCAAGGTCGACGATGCGGTTGTTTCTCTGCATCTCGCGATACATGTCTTCTGCAAAGCGGAAAAGTCTTTCATAGTCGTAACCTACAATTTCTATGCTGCCCGTACGATGCTGCAAGTTTAGCGAGTTACTGAACCCACGCTCGCTGACACCGTATGTAGCCCAGTCGGCACCGCCTATGGTGATTACCTTTCCTATTACACGGTTTTCTAACATATAAGGGAAGCTGCCGCCTTTGAGAGCATCTTCCGTAAACTCTACTGATATTGTCGCCCCACGTGAGTGGATGGAGATTTCGTATCGTTTTATCCATTTGAACTCCGAGAGAAATGCCTCCACTTCCTTCACCTTCTCGTTTAGTTCCTTTGCGCTGCCGCCTACTGGCATCTCCGCCCGTATGTTAAGTCTCTTTTCTTCCTGTTTTGGTAGGAAAACATTCTTGTCGAGGCTGTCTATGAAAAGTTTCAGTGAGCTGCAAAATATACATGATTCTGCTCTAAAAAGTCAGAGGGCTATCAATTAGAAACTTCTACTAGTGATTAGTGATAAAAAACTATGCGTTTTACTATCGCTTGCTCACTTTTTTGAGTCTAAAAGCAGCCAGTCTCTGTCCTTTGCTTACGGATTGTGACTAAAATTTGTTAATTAAAATTTTTAAGCCACTTTTTGAAGTGGACTCATACATACAAATATCAGCCGTACAGCCCATCTGCCATAGCGTGTCTGACATACTGCCACATAGCGTCTGTAGAGCATGGTGAGCCTGACAATGATGCGTATACGCCATGTACGCCTAACGGTCCTGCTCCGTCTGTTATAGCGCATTCTCTCCACTAATGCAGGTGCGAAAAACAGTGCCACTATGATAGCAACGGCAAGGTTTACTATCACCACAATGGAGAAGTCGCGGAGGTCATGGCGCAGATAGTCGGGTAACCAGAATACTATTATGAGAGAGCCGATTGTAGTGAGCATTGCTGCAAGTATGCCGAGGAATGCTTTGCGATTGCGATGGTAGGAATAATGGTCAACCATGACAAAGGTAGAGTCAATGATGATGCCGAGTGACACTGTGATTCCAGCCATGGACATAGGGTGCAACCGTATGTCAAGTAGCCAGTAGGCAAGTAATAAGGACGTTTGCTACAAGGCTGGTCGTGATTATGAAAAGGTATCGCCATCGCCTTCCACCTGCAACCCATACGAAGAGCAGCAATATTGCCACGGTGAGCGCAGAGCGTGTAACGAGTGTGCGAAACTCTCTCGTCTGTATCTCTGCCTGGTCATAAACTAGCAGGGGGTGGAGACCTGTGAGAGTAGCTTCCTTCTTTGTCGCATTCTCCATCTCTGTTTTCACCTTTGCTGGCTGTACTTACGATATTAGCATCTTTATCCGCATATACATTGATATGTAAGGTGTTCATACCTTGACACGGTAGTAGCTGTCAGGCTCCTGTTCACGTATGGTGCAGGTGGCAATGTCGTTTAGATATACAGTCTTCCCTCCCGTACGAGTAAGCGGCATTTCCTCAAATCTCCGCCCTCTTGCCTTTGATGAAAGAATTACGGGCATGACACTCTTCCTGTCTTCCTTTCTCACCTCTCCAACTAGGATCTCACGCCCAGCGTAACTTTTAGGCGTATAGGTCAAATTGCGTGGTTTTCTGAGCAGGTTATGTCTCTATAGGTCAAATTACGTGGTAAATTTATGGCTCACCCGATAATGTCCGTGGTAACGTAGAGCGAAAGCATCACGAGGACATTGACAGCAAGTTCACGAAGAAGAAATCACGGCACAGAGGGCCTGTCTTCCGTCTCTGCGCTTTATATGGACGTGAAAAGAGTATGCAGAGGCATACCCCAGTTCGGGATAAGAAATAGTTTATAAAAAAGTTGGTAGTCTCATAAATA
>SAMEA104315434__coassemble_187_pt1 | contig 43099 bp, 38 predicted proteins | sample SAMEA104315434__metabat2_high_PE_014 | metagenome-assembled genome bin SAMEA104315434 (sample SAMEA104315434) | gut metagenome | biome: Monkey gut; feature: monkey-associated habitat; material: faeces | place: China | collected 2013
TACAACCAAGTACCTTTGCTACGTTCCCGTCCTGGAGGATTCCAAGGGAGCTGGTCGTGCAAGACTTGCCCATGTGTACTACTTCTGTATCCCTACTTGTGAAAAGGGAGGTTTTTCAAAAGCGATGCAAAGGTAAGCATTTTTATTTATACTTTGGTCAAAAGAACTTAAAAATCATTCTTGTTTAATGTTTTTTAAGGTTTACGGGCGTATAAAGTACACTATTCTTAAATTAAATGCGTAACTTTGTACCATGATTTCACTTGAAGAATATACTCAAATAAAGGCGTTTGCAAGACAGGATGGTTTATTTATGGGCTTGCTGTGGATAGTCACACTCGGCTGCTTCGTAGGCTGCATGTGGAGTCCCGAAGTGGAAATTGGTTTCATTGCAGGTGTCATAACTACACCGTTCCTGATGTATTTCAGGCTGAGAGACTTCCGCAACAAGGTGCTTGGGGGCAGGATTTCTTACGGCAAGGCAGTGCTTTTCTGTGCCTTGACCATGACGTACGCCTCCATCATCATAGCCGCAGCCACACTGATATACTTTTACTTTATTGACCACGGCATGCTGATTACCACGCTTCATAACAACATCGCCATTCCTGAAATGCGCGAGGGATTCAAGCAGATGGGGATAGACCCAGACACTTTGGACGCACAGATTACGGAGATAGGAAAGCTCAGACCAATAGACTTCGCATTCAGCATTTTCTTCAACAGTCTTTTCACTTCAGCACTCCTTGCGCTGTTCCTCGGACTGATAGGCATGAGGAAGAAATAGGACACGTGTAAAACAAAGGAAGCACGTATCGACCATTCAATGAACATACATAATCATAGACATACAATGGACATATCAGTAGTAGTACCACTATATAACGAAGAAGAATCCATCCCAGAACTCTATTCATGGATTAAGCGCGTGATGCAGGAACACCACTTCTCCTACGAGGTGGTATTCGTAAACGATGGCTCCACAGACCACTCCTGGGAGATAATAGAGAAGCTGTCAAAGGAGGATGACCATGTTCACGGCATCAAATTCCGCCGCAACTATGGAAAGTCTCCAGCCCTCTACTGCGGTTTCGAGAAGGTACAGGGCGATGTAGTGATAACGATGGATGCCGACCTTCAGGACTCCCCGGACGAGATACCAGAGCTTTACCGCATGATAAAGGAAGACGGTTACGACCTCGTAAGCGGATACAAGCAGAACCGTTCGCAGGGCGATCCGCTCTCAAAGACCATACCAACGAAGCTCTTCAACGCTACCGCCAGAAAGGTCAGCGGCATACATAACCTACATGACTTCAACTGCGGACTGAAGGCGTATCGCATTGACGTGGTGAAGAACATTGAGGTGTATGGCGAGATGCACCGCTACATGCCATACCTTGCGAAGAATGCAGGTTTCGACAAAATCGGTGAGAAGCCAGTCCATCATCAGGCCAGGAAGTTCGGCAAGTCAAAGTTCATGGGCTGGAACCGCTTCGTCAACGGCTATCTTGACCTTATGACCTTGTGGTTCCTGTCTACCTTCGGCAGAAAACCAATGCATGTGTTCGGTTTCTTAGGCTCGTTGATGTTCTTTATCGGCTTCATCTCTGCCGTGATAATTGGTGCAGACAAGCTCATTGCACTGAGCCAAGGCATTACGCAGCGTCTTGTGACAGACTCGCCATATTTCTACATCGCGCTGACAATGATGATAATAGGCACACAGCTGTTTCTGGCGGGCTTCGTGGCAGACCTTGTAAGCCGCTCTTCACAGGGCAGGAACGACTATCAGATAGAGAAGACGGTATAAGGAGCCTGCGCCCTACCCCATCATTCTAACGTAAGTATTCATAAAGGATAATGAACTATTATTTCTTCCGCCACATAACATTCCTCGTGCTGTTCTGCACCGTGCTGCTGACGGGCTGCTCTTCCATAGACTGCAACATCAACGGTGGCGTGATGTGCCACTACACCATTCAGGACAAGGATGGCAACCTCGCACAGCTGAATTATCCGCTGACGGTGACATTCCACCGCATAGCGGCTGACAGCGACACGGTGTATATCAACAGCCAGCGCAACGTTTCGTCGCTCGACTTGCCAATGAGCTACAACGCCTCATCTGACGAGATAGCACTGACAATGACAATAGACGAGAACACATCCATTACGGACGTGATGTGGATTGACAAGACAAACACTCCGCAGTTCGAATCGGTTGACTGTGCACCACGATACAACCATAACATAACGGCAGCGGGAAGCACGCACAACTTCATTGATACTCTGATAGTAAACAACCCTAAAGTAAGCAACGATGCATCTGTTACGAACATTTACATACGCCTGCGCAGCAGCAGCAATTAGCCTTATGCTGCCTATGGAGGCGTCTGCACAATCGCAGAAACCTGCACAGAACAAGAAGGTGGAGGCTGACACGGTGCCACTGCTGAAGGGCGTCTCCGTATCATACGACCTCGCTGGAACCGTGATGCGACTGGTGGGCGACTACGGACAGATAGAGGGTGCGCTACGCTTAAACCTACGCGATCGCTACTTCCCCATAGCGGAAATAGGCTGGGGAACGGCACATCACGATACGGACCCCGTGACGGGGCTGGAGGCCAAGACCAATGCGCCATACGGCAAATTAGGCTGTGACATCAATATTTCCAAAAACAAGCATGACGACTACAGAGTGCTTGTAGGCGCAAGATACGGCTTTACCAATTTCAAGCAAGAGATTACAGGCAAAATAAACGTGCCTTACTGGGGCGGAACGGCTGACTACGCCACTAACGAGAAGAGTATTTCCTACCACTGGGCGGAGCTGGTATTCTCTGTTGACGCCAAACTTGTAGGACCTGTACGATTAGGATGGAGCTTCAGATACAAGCTCAAAATATCTGGCAGCAGCAATGACGGTGAAAAAATATGGTACGTCCCTGGGTACGGAAAGGACGGTGACAAATTAGGTGGCACATTCAATGTCAGCATAGAACTGGCCAGAAAGAACAAGAAAAACAAGTAAGTATGAACAGGAAACGCTACAACTCCATAATATTCCCTATTGTCATCATTGCTCTGGTAGTCATCATCGGACTTTGCAGAGGTGGCAAGGAGAAGGTGTACCAGCACGATTCTGGCTTTGTCTTCGGCACTACCTACAACATCACCTATGAGTGTGCCGACAACCACAAAGCAGACATTGAAGCGGAACTGAAGGAGGTAGATAATTCGCTGTCGCCTTTCAACGACAGTTCTATCATAACTGCGATAAACAGGAATGTGGACGTGGAGGTGGACAAGAAGTTTGAGGAGGTGTACAATCTCGCATGCCTTGTACATGACAACACCGATGGTGCTTTTGACATAACAGTGGCTCCGTTGGTCAACGCCTGGGGCTTCGGCTTCAAATCTGGAGACATGCCCGACGCAAAGAAAGTGGACAGCTTGAAGCAGCTTATAGGATTGGAGAAGACAAAGCTCGTCAACAAACGCGTGAAGAAGACGGACCCACGCATCATGCTCGACTGTAGTGCAATAGCTAAAGGATACGGTGTAGACGTGGTGGCACGTTATCTTGAGAACCTCGGTGTGGAGAACTATATGGTAGAAATCGGTGGTGAGGTGGTAGTAAAAGGCCATAACGACAGCGGAAAGGCATGGAAGATTGGCGTAACAAAGCCTACTGATGACTCTTTGGCTGTAGACCAGGAGATACAGACGGTGCTCTCACTGACCAACACTGCCATGGCCACTTCGGGTAATTATCGCAACTTCTACTACAAAGGAGGAAGGAAATATGCGCATACCATAGATCCGAAAACGGGATACCCCGTGCAGCACAACATTCTATCAGCCACCGTGATAGCTAACAGTTGCGCCAAGGCCGACGCCTACGCCACATCATTCATGGTGATGGGACTGGAGAAGGCACAGAAGGTGCTACAAAAACATAAGGATCTGAAGGCATACTTCATATACACTGACGCAAAAGGCAATAACGCCGTATGGATGTCGCCCGAACTGGAGGCAGAAATAGTGAAGTAACAGCACCGACGAGCCGCTTCGTTACAAGAATTCTCATATTCAGAAGCCACTACAGCTCATACTAAACAGAATTATTATGCAGCTAAACTACAAGAACCTCATGAACCTCCCCTTATTCCTCGGACTCTCAGAGAAAGAGTTGATGGACATAACAAGGAGCACCCGCTTCAACCTTAGACACCACAAGAAAGGTAGTGTCATAGTGGAAGAGGGCGAGGCATGCACATCGCTCGTTTCTGTAGTGGAGGGATGGATGGATATAGAGACATACGCTGACAACAGGTCATACTACCTGGAAGAGCGAATACAAGCGGTGCAGTCACTGGAGCCAGACAAGCTGTTCGGACTGTCGCCACACTATCTCTCCACATGCAAGGCACATACCACATGCGAATCTATCAGCATCTCCAAGGAGGAACTGACACAACTGTTCGAGAGGTATATCATCATCCGTCTGAACTTCCTTAATATAATATGTCGACGGACGCAGATTTTGGAGCGACTGCCATGGCAGCGGAAGAAGACAGATATATGTGAAAAAATTGTAGCGTTTGTAAGAAACCGCTCTATATACCCTGCTGGACACAAACGACTCTTCATAAAAATGGCACAGTTAGCGGAAGAGCTATGCACCAGCAGAATGGAGATTTCAAACGCACTGAACGCACTGAACAGCGCAGACAAGATAATCCTTCATAGGGGCGTAATAGAAATTCCTGCACTGCAACTGTTATAATACAGACTCTGTTTTTTCCACATCATACGTAAATAAAATATAAACACCATCATACTGACATCACAATGGATAACAAGACAATAGATAACCCTTTCTTTCATAAATATGACACCCCTCACGAGACCGCTCCGTTCGACAAAATAAAGTTCGAGCACTACGAGCCTGCCTTCCTTGAAGGTATCAAGCGCTCAGAGGAACACCTCGACAGACTTATCAATAACCCAGAGCCACCGACTTTTGAAAATACAATCATCGACCCTTTCGATGACGAAGAAGAGTACTACGCACTGCTCGACAAGGTTTCAGAGGTTTTCTTCAATCTCCTCTCCGCCGAGACGACCGACGAGATGGAGGCATTGGCACAGAAGATACAGCCTCTGCTGACCAAACATCATAACGACGTATCACTGAACGAGAAACTCTTTCTGCGAGTAAAGGCGGTGTATGACAACCATCGTGAACTCACGCCAGAGGAGGAGATGCTGCTGAACAATGTGTATGACGGTTTCGTTCGCTCAGGCGCACTGCTTGACGAGGCTGGCAAGGAGCGTCTGCGCAAGCTCAACGAGGAACTGGGAGTGCTGACACTGAAGTTCTCACAGAACGTGCTCAAGGAGAACAAGGACTACTCCCTACACATTACCAACGAGGAGGACCTTGACGGACTGCCAGAGAGCCAGCGCAATGCTGCACTCAACGCCGCCAAGGAAAGAGGGCTCGAGGGGTGGCTATTCACTCTCGATGCACCGTCATACCGCCCGTTCTTGCAATATGCAAAGAACAGAGAACTGCGCAAGGAGATGTACATGGCACGCAACACGCAGTGCACTCACGACAATGATGCCAACAACCTCGATATATGCAAGCGACTGGTGAACCTGCGCCGCGAACGTGCGCAGCTCTTGGGATATGACACCTACGCAGACTTCGTGCTGAAGAAAAGGATGGCTTCCAACGTCAGCAATGTCTACAAACTGCTCTACGACCTTATCGATGCCTATAAACCCACAGCCATAGAGGAGCGCAAGGAGGTGGAAGATATGGCCAAGCGCATGGAGGGCGATGATTTTGAGATGATGCCATGGGACTCTGCCTACTATTCCCACAAGTTGCAGATGGAGAAGTATAATGTAGACTCTGAGATGGTACGACCATACCTCGAACTATCAAAGGTGATAGACGGTGTGTTCGGACTTGCCAACAGACTATATGGCATCACATTCAAGGAGAACAAGGACATACCTGTTTATCACCCAGATGTGAAGGCTTACGAGGTGTTTGATAAGGACGGCAGCTACCTCGCCGTATTCTATGCCGACTTCCACCCACGCAAGGGAAAGCACGATGGAGCATGGATGACAGAATACCAGGGACAGTACATTGACCGCAAAGGAAAGAACGTACGACCTCATGTCAGTGTGGTAATGAACCTTACAAAGCCAACAGCCGAGAAGCCCGCACTCCTCACGCTCGGCGAGGTAGAGACATTCCTGCATGAGTTCGGCCATTCGCTTCACGGCATGTTTGCCAACACACGCTTCGAATCTCTCTCTGGCACCAACGTATGGTGGGATTTCGTAGAACTACCATCACAGTTCATGGAGAACTTCTCTCTTGAACCAGAGTTTCTTTCTACCTTTGCCTACCATTACGAGACTGGCGACCCTATGCCGCAGGACCTCATTGACAGACTCATCAAGGCAAGAAACTACAACTGTGCGTCTATGTGTCTCGGACAAGTCAGCTACGGTCTGCTCGACATGGCATACTATACCCAGAAGGAGGAGTTCACCGCTGACATAATACCTTTTGAAAAAGAGGCATGGAAAGACGCTATCATCAGTCGCCAGCTGCCAGAGACTTGTATGACGGTACAGTTCTCTCACATCATGTCTGGCGGATACTCTGCTGGATACTATAGCTACAAGTGGGCAGAGGTGCTGGATGCTGATGCCTTTGCTGTATTCAAGAAGGAGGGCATCTTCAATCCCGCCACAGCGCAGCGCTTCCGCGACTGCATTCTCTCAAAGGGGGGCACGGAACATCCAATGACTCTCTACAAGCGTTTCAAAGGCTCTGAGCCGACTATCGATGCACTGCTGGAGAGAAACAATATAGTAAGGAAGAAGTAAAACCTTCAAAATCTTATTCACGTATGAGTGACAGCAATAAGGAAGAGAAACAGACTCTGCTCGACCAGCGATACCTGCGCATGGCACGTATATGGGCAGAGAACAGCTACTGCAAGCGTCGTCAAGTGGGAGCACTGGTAGTAAAGGACCACATGATAATCAGCGATGGATATAATGGCACGCCAAGTGGCTTCCCTAACATCTGCGAGGAGGATAACAAGACCCTCCCCTACGTGCTCCATGCCGAGGCTAACGCTATCACAAAACTGGCACGAAGCAGCAACAACAGCGATGGCGCCACACTCTACGTAACGGCAGCCCCTTGCATAGAGTGCGCCAAACTGATTATACAGTCAGGCATCAGACGTGTCATCTACGGTGAGGAATACCGCCTTGCCGACGGACTAACACTACTGCGACAGGCAGGAATAGAAGCAACACACATAGATTTAGACAAATGAACAACAAGTCACGTTATATGCCGCTGATAATGGCCGTCTGCGTCGTTGTCGGCATAATGATAGGCACCTTCTATGCCAATCATTTCTCTGGAAATAGGCTTAACATCATCAATTCGGGCAGCAATCGTCTGAACAACCTGCTGCATATCATTGATGACCAGTACGTGGACACGGTGAACATCAACGACCTTGTAGAGAAGGCCATCCCCCAGATACTGGCAGAGCTGGACCCCCACTCAGTCTATATCTCTGCAAAAGACGCACAGTCGGCCAGCGACAACCTAAAGGGTTCCTTCTACGGTGTGGGCATTGAGTTTACTATACGACAGGACACCCTGCACGTGCAGAACGTGGTAAGCGGTGGACCAGCAGAGAAGGCAGGTGTGCTCGCAGGCGACAAAATTGTCAGCATTGACGGAAAACCGTTCGTTGGCAAGAATGCCACCAACGAGGAGGCGATGCGCAGACTGAAGGGTGCCGACAAGTCAAAGGTGAAGGTTGGCATCATGCGATATGGCAAATCAAAGCCTATAATCATTGAGATTACACGTGGAGAAATCAAGACCAAAAGCGTAACTGCTACATACATGCTTGATGATAAGACTGGCTATATACACATCAAGAACTTCGGTGAGAATACTTATGCCGAGATGCTCGTCTCGCTGGCAGAGCTTTCACAGGAGGGATTCCAAAACCTTGTTATCGACCTGCGCGACAATACGGGCGGATATCTCGAATCTGCAGTGCAGATGGCTAACGAGTTCCTGCCTGACAACCGGCTCATAGTGTACACAGAGGGACGCAAATCCAAGCGACAGGAATACAAGACTGATGGTAGAGGGTCATACATCAAAATGCCTCTCGTAGTACTTATCAATGAGAACTCCGCCTCAGCGAGCGAGATTTTTGCCGGTGCCATACAGGATAATGACCGCGGAACCATCATCGGACGCCGCTCATTCGGCAAGGGACTGGTGCAGCAACAAATTGGTTTCCCTGACGGTTCACTCATCCGCCTTACCGTGGCACGATACTATACTCCTTCTGGGCGCTGCATACAGAAGCCTTACAACAGTGGTGACAATGACAACTACAACAACGATATCGTATCACGATATGAGCACGGTGAGTTCTTCTATGCCGACAGCATCAAGCATGATGGTCCCGCCTACCACACCGTCAGCGGCAGAACAGTGTACGGTGGCGGTGGCATCACGCCGGACATCTTCGTGGCAGAGGACACCACGGGCATCACGTCTTACTACCGTGCAGCGAGTGCTACAGGACTAATTCTACAGTTTGCATACTCCTATACGGACAATAACCGACAGACGCTAAAGGAATACGACACTGAGGAGGGACTGTCCATGTATCTCACCAAGCAGAACATGGTAGACAAATTCGCTACTTACGCCAACTCCAACGGTCTGCAGAGGCGTAACCTCATGATAAAGAAGTCACATACTCTGCTTGAGACATACATCAACTCTCGCGTAATATACAACATGCTTGACGAGCAGGCATGGCTGCAATACCTCAATGCGAGAGACAACACCATCAAGGCTGCACTTGACTTCTTCAAGAATAAAGAAAACAAGAAGACGAAGAAATAATAGCAAAAACAAGATAAAACAAGGGACAACACCTTATATACATAATTACTTTCGCAACTTATATAAACAGATTCCATAAAGACAACGCACATTGTCATTATGGAATCTGTTTCAGTTTGAATAAACGTCAGCCAAACATCTAACAGCCATCCCCCTTCCCCATGATTAAGCAAATTTAGCCATCAAGTAACATTTTTTTGTAAAATATTTGGCTGTTACAGTAAAAATATGTAACTTTGCACTCGTATTAAAAATCAAAACGTAACAAAACAAGATTATGAATACATCATACGCATCTTTCTTTTACTTTTATTTTTACTTTGCAGGGCACTGTGAAGCGGGAAGTTGCGTGTAAAATTTCAACTTAAGACTTATCTATAAAAGATATAATAGCAAAGTCCCGCGTAGTATAACATCTACACGGGACTTTTCTTTTACCCTTAGGTTTGAAACAGAAAAGACTTGAGATAACATAAAAAAATAAAACATAACGAAAGACAATGAAGAGAATAGCAATACAGGGTGAGGTTGGTTCCTTCCACGACATTACGGCACATCACTATTTCGAGGGCGAACAACTGCAGATTATTTGCTGCTCTACCTTTGAAGAGGTTTTTGCCAATATGAAACAGGATCCTACCGTTATCGGTATCATGGCGATAGAAAACACCATCGCTGGCTCACTTCTTCACAATTACGAACTGCTGAGAGAATCAGGCATGGCGGTAGTAGGCGAACACAAGACACACATCAGCCACTGCATCTGCTGTCTGCCTGGACAGAAGATAGAAGACCTCAAGGAGGTGCATTCGCATCCTGTAGCTCTAGCGCAATGCTACAAATACCTCTCCAAGCACCCTAACCTCAAAATGGTGGAAGACGAGGACACCGCAGGATCAGCAAAGCATATAGCAGAGAATAACCTAACGGGCGTTGCAGCCCTCTGTCATGCTGACGCCGCAAAGCTCTACGGTCTGGAGGTGCTGGAAAACCACGTAGAGGACAATCCTCATAACTATACCCGCTTCCTTGTGATGACTGACCCACGCAAGGCGGACTTCCTCAGAGCGATTAACGAGGCAGACAAGTCAAGTATCGTATTCTCACTGCCACACGAAGAAGGCTCACTATCGCAGGTGCTTTCAATCCTCTCTTTCTACAAGATAAACCTTACGAAGATACAGTCACTGCCTATCATAGGCAAGGAATGGGAATACCTATTCTATGTAGATGTCACCTATGATGACCTTACGCGTTACCGACAGAGCATAGATGCCATAACGCCATTGACAAGAGACCTCATCATCCTCGGTGAATACAAGTCAGCATAAGGAATGGCGATACAAAAAAACAAAACAACCCAAACAACCAAACAACCAAAATATGATAAACATCAAACCTGCTGACCGTCTGGCGTCAGTGCAAGAATACTATTTCAGCCGCAAACTCAAAGAAGTTGCGGAACTTAACGCCAAAGGGATGGACATTATATCCCTCGCTATTGGTTCGCCCGACATGCCGCCATCAGAGGCAACTGTCAACAAACTCTGCGAGGTAGCACATGACCCCTCCGCACATGGGTATCAGCCTACGGTAGGAACACCAGAACTACGCGAGGCTATGGCATACTTCTACAAAAGATGGTACGATGTAGATCTCGACCCAAAGAGTGAGATTCAGCCTATGATTGGTTCAAAAGAGGCTATTCTGCACGTTACCCTTGCCTTCTGTAACCCTGGCGATGAGGTGCTGGTACCTAATCCTGGCTACCCTACCTATACCTCTCTCTCCAAGATTCTCGGTCAGAAGATAGTAAACTATGACCTTAAAGAGAATGACGGATGGCAGCCAGACTTCGATGCATTGGAAAAGATGGACCTCAGCAAGGTCAAGCTGATGTGGACAAACTACCCCAACATGCCTACTGGCGGTAACGCAAGGAGGGAGACATACGAGAGATTAGTGAAATTCGCACAGGACCACAACATCGTTGTTGTAAACGACAACCCCTACTCTTTCATTATCAACGACAACCCACAGTCCATCCTTCAGATTCCAGGAGCCAAGGACTGCTGCATAGAGTTCAACTCTATGTCAAAGAGCCACAACATGCCAGGCTGGCGTGTTGGCATGGTTGCTACCAACAGCACTTTCATCTCGTGGATTCTGAAGATTAAGTCTAACATCGACTCTGGCACTTTCCGCGGCATCCAGCTGGCAGCAGCCGAGGCTTACCATAACGATGAGGCATGGCACAAAGAGTACAACTATGACAACTACAAGCGACGCCGCGTGATAGCAGAACAGATCATGGACGTGATGGACTGTAAGTATGACAAAGAATCCGTAGGCATGTTCCTCTGGGGAAGAATTCCCGACAGCTACAAGAATTGCGAGGAACTGACAGAGAAGATTCTGCATGAGGCACGCGTCTTCATCACTCCCGGTTTCATCTTCGGCAGCAACGGTGAGCGATACGTAAGAATATCGCTCTGTGCCAAAGACGAAAAGATGAAGGAAGCACTGCAGAGAATAAAAGAGGTGATGAAGAAATAAGGCAGACAACACACCCACACAACAAACAGAATAAATTAACACGAAAAAATAACACAAAAACTATTATACTATGGAATTAGAACTTCAGGCTCTTAACTTGCCAAGTGACAACAAACGTCCTTTCGTAATCGCTGGCCCTTGCTCAGCAGAGACAGAAGAACAAGTAATGACTACCGCCAAGCAACTCGCCAACAAGGGTTGCCACATGTTCCGCGCCGGTGTATGGAAGCCACGCACAAAACCAGGAGGCTTCGAAGGTCACGGCGAGCCTGCACTGAAGTGGATGGCAGAGGCTAAGAAAGAGACAGGCATGATGATGTGTACAGAAGTGGCTACACCAGAGCACGTAGAACTCGCCATGAAATATGGTATCGACCTGATGTGGGTAGGTGCCCGTACCTCCGCTAACCCATTTGCTATGCAGGAACTGGCAGACTCAATGAAGGGTATAGAGATTCCTGTCCTCGTAAAGAACCCTGTAAACCCCGACCTCGAGCTGTGGATCGGCGCATTGGAGCGTATTAACCTCGCTGGAGTAAAGAAACTGGGTGCCATCCATCGTGGCTTCTCTTCATACGACAAGAAGATATACCGCAACCTCCCTATGTGGCAGATTCCTATCGAGCTGCGCCGCCGCATCCCAGAACTGCCTATCGTCTGCGATCCAAGCCATATCGGCGGACGCCGTGAGCTCATCGCACCTCTCTGCCAGCAGGCTATGGACCTCGGTTTTGATGGTCTTATCGTGGAGAGCCACTGCAACCCAGATTCTGCATGGAGTGATGCAAAGCAGCAGGTTACTCCTGACGTGCTCGACTACATCCTCTCTATCCTTCAGATTCGTAACGAGACATTCACCACAGAGACAATACAGCAACTGCGCAACCAGATTGACGAACAGGACGACAACCTGCTCAACCTTCTGGCACAGCGTTTCCGCATCTGTCGCGAGATTGGTCAGTACAAGAAAGAACATAACGTAACTGTTCTTCAGACCGGTCGTTACAACGAGATACTCGACAAGCGCGGTGCACAGGGTGCCCTCTGCGGCATGAGCGAGGAGTTCGTAAAGACTGTATTCGAAGCCATACACGAAGAGTCTGTACGTCAGCAGTTGGAAATTATTAACAAGTAAGTTGTTTAGTGGTTTAGTTATCTGGTTGTTTGGTTATCTGGTTGTTTGGTTAAGTGGAAATATGCTCAACCAAACAACCAATCACACCAAACAACCAAACAACCAAACAACCAATCACACCAAACAACCAAACAACCAAACAACCAAACAACCAAACAACCAATATGAAAATTCTGATACTCGGAGCAGGCAAGATGGGCTCTTTCTTCATCGACCTGCTCAGCTTCGACCATGAGGTGGGAGTATACGAGAAAGACCCCAAGAGACTGCGGTTCACCTACAATTGCCAGCGTTTCACTGACCTTGAAGAGATAAGAGCATTCGAACCTGAACTCGTTATCAACGCAGCAACAGTGAAATACACCATTCCAGCCTTCAACGAGGTGCTGCCATACCTGCCAGAGTCATGTATTCTGAGCGATATAGCATCCGTGAAGACAGGTCTCAAGGAATATTACGAAGCAGCAAACCATCGCTATGTCAGCACCCACCCGATGTTCGGTCCTACCTTCGCCAACCTCAACCAGTTGTCAGAAGAGAACGCCATCATCATCACCGAGGGCGACTGCATGGGCCAGTGCTTCTTCAAGGATCTCTACAGCAAGTTAGGACTTAACATCTATGAGTACTCATTCGAGGAACACGACAAGACTGTAGCCTACTCGCTGTCAATACCTTTCGTCTCCACATTCGTCTTCTCGGCCGTGATGAAGCATCAGGACGCACCAGGCACCACATTCAAACGCCATCTGCGTATAGCAAAGGGCGTACTCAATGAGGACGACTATCTGCTTCAGGAAGTACTCTTCAACCCTTACACACACGACCAGGTAGACCAGATAAGGAAAGAGCTGAAAGAACTCCTTGAGATTATCGACAACAAGGATGCAGACGGAATGAAACGGTATCTCACCAAGATTCGCTCTAACGTAAGGAGAGACATCGAAGGTCTGAAATAAACTATACCATTAAATACACCATCAAACGATGAGGACTCTTGACTGGAACGCCATAAAAGACGCAACCTGTCATCAGTCCTCATTTACTTTATAAAACAAGCAGGAAGCCTACAATTCTGCCTGAACGAGCCTCCACATCCATTGACTTTAGTTAATAAATACTAAATACACAGTACAATAGTAGTAACAAAAGGCAGAAATATAAATATTTTTTGTACCTTTGCACCGCTTTTTGTATAACAAAGAATAAAAAGCGAGTACAATTTAGTACCAATTCAAAAACAGTTAATGAAACCAGACAACAGAAAACAAAACCCTAAAAGCCAATACCGCATCAACGAACAGATTCGTGTGCGTGAGGTTCGTATCGTTGACGAAGACGGCTCATCCGTTATGCCAACCAAGCAAGCATTAGACATCGCACGTCAGAAAGGCGTAGACCTCGTAGAGATAAGTCCTAACGCACAGCCACCTGTTTGTCGTATCATTGACTACTCTAAGTTCCTCTATCAGCAGAAGAAGAGAGCCAAGGAGATGAAGCAGAAGCAGGTGAAGGTAGAGGTAAAGGAAATCCGTTTCGGACCTCAGACCGATGAGCATGACTACAACTTCAAGCTCAAGCACGCCAAAGAATTCCTGGAAGAGGGAAACAAAGTGCGTGCATACGTATTCTTCCGCGGTCGCGCAATCGTGTTCAAAGAGCAGGGCGAAGTTCTCCTTCTCCGATTCGCCAACGACCTTGAGGAATACGGCAAGGTAGAACAGCTTCCGAAACTCGAAGGCAAGAAAATGTTCCTCTATATGGCTCCTAAAAAAGCTGGTCAGGCAAAGAAGAGCCAACAGAAGATGGACAGGGAGCGCAGAGAGGCAGAAGCAAACAATGCCGCTGCTGCTAACGACAGCAAAGACATAGCAACAGGCGATGGACTTGCTGCAAACGCCAAGGGCATTGAAGCGCTTGCCAAGCTCCGCGAGACCACCAAGGAATAAAAAAGTCTCGCAAAGAAAAAGAAAGAAAAAAAAAATGTGTGAGTAACGCCAGGTATATGCGTTGCCACCTGTATTAACAATTTAATATATAAAAAAAAATGCCAAAAGTAAAGACAAACTCCGGTGCCAAGAAGCGTTTCGCTTTCACCGGTTCTGGTAAGGTGAAGAGACATCACGCTTTCCACAGCCACATTCTCACAAAGAAGACCAAGAAACAGAAGCGTAACCTTCTCGGTGCAACAATCGTTGACCATTCTAATCTGAAGCAGGTACGTGATTTGCTGTGTCTCCGTTAATCAACCTTATTGTCGAACCTTTTTGTAAAAAAGAAACAAAACTATGCCAAGATCAGTGAATCATGTCGCTTCACGTGCGAAGCGCAAAAGAATTTTGAAGCTCACAAGAGGTTACTATGGCGCTCGTAAGAACGTTTGGACAGTAGCCAAGAACACATGGGAAAAGGGTCTTACCTACGCTTACCGCGACCGTAAGAACAAGAAGCGTACTTTCCGCGCTCTGTGGATTCAGCGTATCAACGCTGCCGCTCGTCTGGAAGGTCTCAGCTACTCACAGCTCATGGGTCTGCTTCACAAGGCAGGTATCGAGATTAACCGTAAGGTTCTCGCTGACCTCGCCGTAAATAGCCCTGAGGCTTTCAAGGCTATCGTTGCCAAGGTTAAGTAATAAAACAATTACCATACCTTTCCATACCGTAATCATTACATCAAGTAGTGATTACGGTTTTTTTATTGTACAGATACCGAGAAAAAGCAAGTGGCAAATGAATATTTTCACATTAGTTTAAGATAAAAACAATATTTTGAACACTTACTTATAATATTTCCGCCCTTTATACGTTACTTTAGTAAATACACTTAACGACAATGCCAGGCAGAAAGCACGGCACGACTTAAAAACTTTCAACTTATTCTCAGTAACCCGCCTATGAAACACAACTACTCCATTAACCAATTCGCTCCTTCTTCCCAAACGATTGATACAATAAGGCAATTCGCCCACTCATTCAGTTCATTATCCAACAAGAGCGAACACATCCAGCTTTTCATGTCAATACAAAACGTTGGCAACTGAACAAGCGTGGAAAATACCAGCAAATCCTTCAAGCTGACAAAGCAAGCTTTAATACTAGCGCAGTAAGCCAGCAAACTGATATTGCCAGTCCCTACAGGACGAGTGCACAACGCTGCAATAAAATTTCTCCAAAAACGACATAACACACCAACAAAAAGAAATGACAATAGTATCACCATCATTGCTCGCCGCCGACTTTCTTCATCTTGACCGCGAGATTGATATGATAAACACCAGCGAAGCAGAATGGCTTCATCTTGACGTAATGGACGGCTCTTTCGTCCCCAACATATCTTTCGGTTTTCCTGTCTTAGAGGCCGTAGCAAAGGTCTGTACGAAGAAACTGGACGTACACTACATGATTAACGCTCCTGAGCGATATATAAGCCAGACAGCGAAGCTTGGCGCCTACATGATGAACGTACACTACGAGGCATGTACCCACCTGCACCGCACCGTACAGGAGATACATAATGCTGGTATGAAGGCTGGCGTAACCCTTAACCCCTCCACCCCAGTCAGCGTACTGGAGGATATCATCAACGATGTAGACCTCGTACTGCTTATGAGCGTAAACCCAGGCTTTGGCGGGCAGAAGTTCATTGAAAACACGATAGCCAAAGCTGGCAGACTGCGCAGGCTCATACAGGAGAGCGGTTCAAAGGCTCTGATAGAGGTAGACGGTGGAGTACAGAGCGAGACGGCTCCACGCCTTGCAGCGGCAGGCGTAGACGTACTTGTCTCAGGTAGCTACGTGTTCGGCGCCAAGAACCCACACGAGGTGATATCGCAACTGCATAATCTATAATGCAGCAAACGACACTGATTCATACAAAACATTTTTGGCAAAAGAAATATCATATTATCATGTTTACGCATAAGAGTCTGACAATCAAATCGTAATACCATGATATTATCCATGATATTTTTCTTTAGAAAGGTCATAAATGACATTTCCCAGCACATATAGGCAACAAAAAACGGCAAAGTTCTGACTTTGCCGTTTTTTTTGTTGCCTAACGTTTTAAGCGAACTGCAACTGCATATTGTTCTCTCTTGCCAGTCTGCGCATGTTTATGATGGCATAACGCATTCTTCCGAGACTAGTATTGATACTGACACCAGTAAGCTCTGCTATCTCCTTAAAGGAGTAGTCTTGATAGAAACGCATCTGCACCACTTCACGCTGTGACTCCGGGAGATACTTCATGAGGTTACGCACATCCGACAGCACCTGCTTGTTGCTCATAAGGTCCTCTTTTGATGTCTCCATCAGCTCTACATCACTCATCTGAGCTATCGTCATATCCTCCACGGAAGTGTCAATGACATTCTTCGTACGCTGTCGCCTATACCAGTCCATGATGATATTATGCGCTATGCGTATCATCCACGCATTGAACTTACCTGACACGACATACTTTCTCTCCTGAAGCTTCGTTATAGCCTTCAGAAAAGTCTCTTGGAAGATGTCGTTAGCCACCTCCTCATTATGTACGATAAAAATGATATAGGAGAAGATACCGTTCTGAGTGCGTGAAAGAAGTTCATCAAACGCACGGTTGTTGCCTTCCAGATACAGTTGTACCAACTCTTCATCGGTTAACCGACTGAGTGTATTCATTTTCTTAATCTTTTTGTTAAGTAAATGTTTATCGATAGGCAAGCGTTTTTATTAAAAACTCAGAATAACGGTACAAAGTTATAATTTCGGAATGAATTTTGCAAGAATATTAACATATTTTATTCATTCTTATATATGACCTCATCAACATCAGGAATGGCGAGCACGCTCTGCACTATAGTCTGCAGCTCCCTATAGCTGTGCACCATAAACTCCACCGTACAAGTCACGATCTGGTCCTCTGTCACGGTGTGCAGCTCGTTGATACTAAGGTGCAGCTTGTTTGATATGCTATCTATAATGTCGCTCAAGAGATGCTGTCTGTCGACCGCTTTGGCAGTCAAGCTGGCAGAGAAGAGCACATCTTCGCTCTCCTTGTAGTCCACAGGCGTGATGCTATCGCCAAACTGCGATGCCAGACTGATAGCATCTACGCAGTCACGTCTGTGTACCATGACAGTACCATCGTCGTGCTTGAATCCTATCACTTCTTCGCCTGGTATAGGATTACATATAGGACAGCGTTGGAAGAGCTGCTTTGGCTGCCGGTCTATATACATGTGGAGGTTCTTGAGAGCCTTGTATGACTTCGCCACGTTCAACCAGTCTTTCTGCGGCCATACGTTAGGGTCAGTGCCTATCTCCACGCTGTCCCCCCTCTTCAGTATCGTCTTTACCGAAGCGAGGTGTCCGTTTATCTTGGCATACTTGGCATGCATGCCCACCTCTGTATGCACCTCAAAGGCGAAATCTATGGCACTGGAGTTCTTAGGCAGCTTCAAAGCCTTTCCGTTCGGTGTATATACGCGTATATCATCATTATAGAATGATGCTCTGACAGACTCTATAAAGAAGCTCGGTCCCTCATCACTATTCTTTGCCACGTCCTTTAGCACGCTACGGAACCTCTCCAGCCATTCGTAAATAATCTGGTCGCTCTTTCCTGCCTCAAGCATATATCCGAGGTGTGACTTCTTGGTCATCCGCTCAGACTGTATGTGGACCTCTTCCCATACACCGTAGTCAGAAAGCAACTGCGTATGGAAACTCTGGTAACCATTCTGTTTTGGTTGGTCAACGTAGTTTATAATGGAGTTAGGACGCTCCTTGAAATTGTCGGTAAGGAGTGAATATATCTTCAGGCACATGTTCTTTTCTGACATGTACATATCCTCCGGGAATACTATCCTAGTGAAATGACGACATTCAAGATGCTCATAGTCTACCTTCTGGGTATTTATTCTGCGCCATATGTTATATGGTTGCTTGTAAGTCACTTCACGGCGGTACTGTATTCCGTGAGATGTAAGAATCTCGTCTATCCTATCCTCAAACGCCTTAAGCTTTATCTTGTCGCTTTCTTTGTCTTGTTCAATAAGATGCAGTATCTTGTCGTATATCTGCGGACAGCGGAAGCGGAACGACAGGTTCTCCAGTTCAATCTTGATGGTATAGAAACCCAGGCGGTTAGCTAACGGCGCATAGAAATAGTCCGTCTCTCCGGCAATCTTCATCTGCTTGTCTGGACGCATAGAGTCCAGCGTGCGCATATTGTGCAGTCTGTCCGCCAGTTTTATGAGAATAGCCCTTATATCGTAGTGTACGGAGTCAAGCATCTGCTTGAAATTATCAAGCTGCTTCGACATGGCATACTTCTTCTTTGCAGGTTTCGTAACCACCTTCACGAGGAACGCCACATCATCTCCGAAGAGTTCTTTAATTCTCTCGTTGGTGCAAGGAGTATCCTCTACCACGTCATGAAGGAACGCGGCACACACTGGCTGTGCGCCCAACTGCAGCTCTTCTGCTATAATCTTCGCCACAGCAATAGGATGAATGATGTATGGTTCGCCCGTTTTCCTACGTTGATTCTTATGTGCCTCATAGGCAAAATTAAAGGCATCCTTCATCATCTGCATTTCGCTCAATGAAGAACGGTTCTCCATTGCCGAGAACACCTCCCCTGCCCTGCGACGAATCTCGTCTTCGGTAATCTCTGTAGTACACATAGGCCATCATTTTAAGTGGATACTTCTACGATATTGTCCTGTCCTGTAAGAATTTCACTTTCACAATAATCAAAGTGGAATAAGGAACATTTTGCAAATGTAGAAAAAAATTGTCGTATTACAAAATTTTTACAAAACTTTCTATAATATTAATTACAAAAAGCTATTTTTCTCACTGGCATATTACCTCATTCATCGTCACATCCCACTGCTCAGCGGGCACTGTCGGCTGCAACTGGAACGGGAAGCACACACCTATGCGATACATCTGCGGCAGTCCTGCGAGGAAACGGTCATAATATCCCTTGCCTCTCCCTAAGCGGTGTCCTTCTCTGTCGAACGCCATACCTGGTATGATGCCCACCATTCCGCCTGTTCCTGCAACATCTTCCTCTGTCATCTTCCTCAGCGTTTCCATGTCAACGCTCTCTCCCGAAGGCTCTAGTATGCCGTAAGCTCCTACCGTCATGTCCGCCACCGAAGTAAAGCGGTGTATCGTCATCTCGCAGTCGCTCACCACCCTCGGCAGCAGTACCGTCTTACCCATGCGCACCAGCATCGTTATCAGCTCCTCCGTGCGCACCTCATCGGGCAAAGCCCAGTAGAGAAGCACTGTCTTTGCGGCAAGTATCCGCGGATGCTCTGACAGAGAGCGGCAGACGGAGCGTGACATCCCCTTTAGTTCTTCTTCACTGTAACGTTTCTTCTCGCACCTTATATATTTTCTAAGTTCTTTCTTGTTCATACATTTCTTTATGCTATTCCAAATGCAAAAGTAACCTTTTTCAATGAAGGAAGTGCAAATAATCAAGTAATTTATATAACAAATCGAAAAAAAATTGTACTTTTGTATCAATATTTTCTACTAACACATCTGACCTATGGTAAAGAAATACACATTTATTTTCGCACTGGCAACGGCTCTTCCCGTCTGTGCGCAGACCGACATTTCCAAGTATTACCTCAAGAATTATGGTTTTGACACAGATTATGACTACCCTGCATCGAGCAGTGCCGTGGTGAAACAGGAGATAAAGAGCATCAGTAACTGGACGCCCAACTTCTCCATTGACTATACCATCACGGGCATATACGAGTTCGGCTTCAAGGGCACATATAACGGTGCCACCATCCCTTCCGTTGGTTATGACGGTGAAGGCGGTGGCTGTCTTGCCCTCTCCACAGGTTGGGAGCAGGACTTCTCTCTGTATCAGACAGTGACTCTGCCTGCCGGCACCTACACCATCATCGTGCCTACCTATAACGGCAAGAGCGTCTCTGGCGGCAAATCACTGCTGGCATGGATACCAAACAGCGGCACTAAGGTTGCATCTACAGTTGCATCATATCCCTCAAAGCAGTGGACCGTGGACAAGATACAGTTCACTCTGAAGAGCCAGACTACGGGCAAGATACAGATTGGCTACAAGGCCGCTGCCAACGGTTCTGCGAACTCCGCCAACCTCGCCATTGACTATGTACAGCTGCTTGGCGAGAATATGACCGTAAACAAGACCTCGCTGAACTATTATATATCGCAGGCAAAGAAGGAGTATGGCGACGGCAGCGGTAACGGTGCTGACAAGCTGAAGGAGGCGATTGACGCTGCATCCGCTGTAGCCACCAACAGCAGTGCCACTATGCCTGAGATTCTCGAGGCTACCTACAATCTGAAGGAGGCTATCAATGTATTCCTCAACGACAACGCTTCAGAGGAGCACCCAAGCGACTACACCAAATACATCCAGAACCCTTCCTTCGAAACGATGAATACAGATGGGTCCAACACCCCTTCGGGCTGGACACTGTCTAATATGGCTGCGCAGAGCAACAGCGTCTTCGCCAAGGCGGGCACTTATTATATGGAGAACTGGGTGAACATAGGCAGCAAGGTGGGCAATGCTTATATCAAGCAGACATTAAAAGACCTGCCAACGGGCAACTACAAGCTGTCTGCCAAGGGGCTGAACATACAGCAGACGGGCAGCAACAGCACCGTGAACAAGGGCAACGCACAGACGGGTGCATACATATATGCCGGCAACGCGAAGACGGCTGTAACGGCTATGAACACCTATACCGTTTCCTTCTCTGTGCTCGATGATAAGAACGAGGTGGAGATAGGATTCCTTGCCGATGGGGCTACGGGCAACTATCTGTGTGTGGATAACTTCACCCTTTCCTACACTGGCAAGACAAACACGAAGAGTTACGTGACAGACCTGCAGAACCTCATTACCAACAGCGATGAACTTGCTACAGGCATGCTGCAGACGAGCATTGCTGATGCTCTGAATACTGCCGTCTCCGCCGCCCGCAAGGCACTGGAGGGCACTGGCAAGGACAGCGACGGCAATACCATATATGACCTCAACGCCTTGAAGGAGGCACGCACCGCCCTAAAGGAGGCCTACGATAACGCCTCAGCGTCTCATGCTCTTTATCTTTCTCTCGACAAGAGGATAGACTATGCCGAGCAGGTACTGGCATGGTGGAAGGATGACGCACGCAAAGCCACTGGCGTCAATCTGCTGACCACTGCCATTGCCAACGCCAAGGCTTCTGCGCAGAATCGCTCGCTCACCGACGCCCAGCTCACAGCGGCTGTAACTACCCTCAACACCAATATCAACAGAGTTGACAAACGCATATACTGCAGCGGCAACGCATGCGGCAGCGATGCGCAGCTGCAGAACGACGCCAACCAGTGGAGCTACCAGCGCAGCATACAGTCAAAGCACTGGGTTCTCTTCTGGGAGAAGGGCTATGGCGACCTCGCCCCGTCTGCCGTTCCTACCATACTTGCTAATGCTGACAAGATTTTCGAGTTCTATGCCAACGATCTAAAGTTTATCACCATCAACAAGGGCACGTCGAAGACTGACACCTACAAGATGATTATCCGCCTGCGTTACACCACCGACTGGGAGGCAAGCGGCAGCGGTATAGACAACACCATCGGTCTTCTCACCCTCTCTCGCAATGCCTATACCTCCCGCAGCGGACAGACCGTGGGCCATGAGATAGGCCACTGCTTCCAGTATCAGACGCACTGCGACAACAACAACCAGAACGGTTGGATGTACACCTGGGCAAATTCTGCCAACGGCAACGTCTTCTGGGAGATGTGCGCACAGTGGCAGGCCTACAAGTTCTACCCCTCTATGCAGTTCAATAACGAATGGCTCAGCAACACTCTCAACGGTCTTCACAAGAATCCGCTCTCTGAGGAGCTGAGATATAACAACTATTTTATTCAGGACTTCTTCTGCCACAAGCAGGGCACTGACATGATTGGTCGTCTATGGAACGATTCACGCTCCCCAGAAGACCCATTCCAGGCATACATGCGCCTTACCATGAAGAGTACCCTCACCGCCAAGGAGAAGCTGGAACTGTTCAACAACGAGATGTGGGAATATGGTGCCCGCATGACCACCTTCGACATGGACGGCATTCGCAATGCAGGAAAGGGCACAATAGGCGCACGCAAGCAGACAGTGCTGACCAAAGGTACGGACAAGGACTGGTATTCTACTGCCACGGACTGCGTGGAGTCTTTCGGCAACAACGCTATTCGTCTGAACGTCCCTTCCACAGCACAGACCGTGTATGCTGAGTTCACTGGTGAGGCTGGCAAGGACGGTTTCATCGACTACCGCAAGCAGTATGCCGGCTGGAAGCTCGGCTTCGTGGCTCTGAAGAAGGATGGCACACGCATCTATGGCGACATCGCCACTGCCACTAACGACAGCCCAGACGCTATCGCCTCCTTCGAGTGTCCTGCAGGCTGTTCTTACCTCTGGCTTGTAGTGAGCGGTGCCCCTACCCTTTACTGGTCTCGCGGATGGAACGGTACCACCGCTGATGATGAGCAATGGCCATACCATGTGAAGTTCTACCAGACCAACGTATATGGCAACGCCAACAACACGGGCATCCCTACTGGCATCAATGACGTGACGACAGCTGTACCTTCTGCCACTACACCTATATATAACATATTCGGTCAGAAGGTAGCCAATGAAGGAAGCGCACTGGAGTCACTGCCTAATGGCACATATATCATAGGAGGAAAGAAATATATCAAGCAGTAAATAACACGTAAGCACACATGCTGAAACATATCATATCGTCTCTCCTGCTGCTGTGCGGCCTTCTCCCAGCAGCGGCCCAGAGAAGCCTCACGTCCTTATGGAAGAATCCTACACGTGACTATCGCATGAAGACGTGGTGGTTCTTCGGTTACGAGAACACCACCAAGGAGGGCATAACCGCTGATGTGGAGGCTCTGAAGAAAGCCGGCTTCGGTGGAGTGGTATATTACGATCAAGACCATAGGGGCAAGGATATTCCTGATGGAGCAGCGACTCCTGATGAGGGCTTTTCCCCTCTTTGGTGGCAGCATCTGAAATGGGCAGCAAAGGAAGCACAGCGTGTCGGTCTGACTTTCGAAGTGAACATCTCCAACGGCTACGTGGCGGGTGGCAGATGGATTGACAGCGCCCACGCCATGCAGCGTGTGGCATCAGCAAAGACCACCGTTGAGGGCGGCAGACGGATAGACATTCCCCTGCCTTCCATCCATGGTAGTGGAGGGTACGTCAAGGACATTGCCGTACTTGCCTTCCCTGCTGTCGGGGCGACACATAATGGCGATACTGCCCCGCAGGTGATGCGCCATTTCACGGCTCACTATAAAGCGGAAGGAAAAGGGCGCAACGGTGCCATGCAGAAACCTGGCAAGAACGGTGACTTCAGCGGCTACGGCTGGCGGCAAATGCCTGACATAGGCATGTTGCAGGTCAGTGATGACAGCACGGCATGGCGCGATGTTATAAAAATAGAACCTATGTACAGCAGTCAAGGGGGATACTTCTACCGCACCAACGCATTCCCTGCCACCAAGGGAAGATACTGGAGGGTAAACTATTCGGGCAAGGAACTGCTGCGCGAGTGGTCTGTAGGCCCTGAGGCGAAGCTCGACCGATGGGAAGAGAGGGCCGCCCTGCACAGCGACTTTGCCGAAGACAGTCGTACTCCCTCATATTCTCATGAAGAGGTGATAGACCCTTCTTCTATAATAGACCTGACCGACTGTATCATTGACGGCAGACTGCAATGGAACGCTCCGCAAGGTTCATGGACCATTCTGCGGCTTTCGGCAGTGCTCACAGGGGCGAAGTCTAAGCATGGCAGGAAGAACCTACTGGGCTATGAATGTGACAAGCTCTCAAAGGAGGCTGCACGACTGCAATGGGACAGCTATGTACAGGTTATTCTGGACTCGCTTGGCACTGACGGTAACGTATCGGGCATCACGATGGATTCCCACGAGGGAGGAGCGCAGAACTGGACTCCTCTGATGCTTCAAGAGTTCAAAAAGCGGCGAGGCTATGACCTCTCACCATATCTGCCAATGCTGGCAGGTTACGTGATGCAGACCACGGAGCTGACGAAACGCGTGCTGACAGACTACCGCCAGACCGTGGCTGACTGCATACGGGATAATTACTACGGCACATTCCAGCAGCTTGCCACAGAACGGGGACTGACGTTTACCGCCCAGGCCATAGGCAACGCACTGTGCATTGACGGTGATGCGATATCCGTAAAAAAGGCTGTCGGCATACCACAGGGAGAGTTCTGGACATACCAGAGGGATGGTGCATACGATGTGAAGGACTGTTCTTCCGCTTGTCATCTGTACGGCAAGCCAATAGCATCGGCAGAGGCTTTGACTGACACAGAATATAAGGACAGTGCCAATGACCTCTTCAGAGTCTGCAACATAGCTTTCTCATTCGGTGCGCAGGAGTTCGTGGTTTGCGCCACGCCGCACATTCCATGGGTAAAGAGGCCAGGAACCATGGCTAACGGAAAGGGCTACGTGGCAGGGCGAGAGTATGCCATCAACCGCAGCAACCTCAAATGGAGCTCGTTCTTTCCTGTATGGGAACAAGCAGCGCGGTCTATGGTCATGCTCCGTCAGGGCAAAGCGGCACCCGATGCGCTTGTATATCTGGGCGATGACATACCTATGAAGATTCTCACCTCACGTCTGCCCGATGGACTGGAACACCTTGACTGGGACGCCTGCACTGGTGATGCCCTGCTACTGATGACTGCAGCCGATGGCAAATGCCGCAATGCATCGCTCTCCTCCCCCATCGACTACAAGGCTATAATCATAGCCCATAAGGCTTTTATCTCCCCTGACTCGCAAGTCCGTCTGGATTCGCTGAAGCAAAGCGGCGTACAGATTCTTACAGACGGTAGCAGTATAGTGCGACCTCTGAAGATTATGGATGGTAATGACAGTGATATCGTGCATACGCACAGAATCATCAATATTGACGGCAAGGAGCAAGACCTATTCTATATAGCCAGCATCGCCAATGCACCGACCACTATCGGAGTGGTCTTTAAAGGCATGACATCTGTGCGCACTGCACAAATATGGTACAACCGCACTGGCAGCAGACGAACCATTAGTCCTGATGGCAAAGGCATCTTCCATATATCATTAGCAGCAGGAGAATCTATAGAACTTATTATTGAACGCTCCGAAAAGAGAGAACACTGACATAAGCACGACAAACGGCACCTTGGTTTTATATCAAGGTGCCGTTTGTCGTTAATAATACCCATGACAGCGAAACCTCAGCAAGAGCATTCACGAGAGCAAGGCGTATACACCTCAAAACCAAGACATTCCGAATAGGCACTACGAAAGCATAGTGATCGCAATACGATTTGATAGAGATTACGATGCGATTTGATACTGATCGCAGTGCGATTTGCCAGAGATTGTAATGATATAAATTCACCTCACCTCCATGCACAGCCGCTCATGGAGCGAACGATACAGGGAGGGCAGGCATCCCTGTCTGCCCATAAACAAAGCAATACCGTTTTGGGTATTGCAGAATGGTTATCACTCCTTTTTCAAATGTAAAAAAAAGTAAACAAGGGAGAAAAACGCCCGATTCGTCCATATCGCTCTTTTTTTTTTGAAAAAGAAAACTTAATTTTCACATTGCGTATTGCCATGCATTTGGTGGGAAAAAGAAAAAAACGTAATTTTGCAATCGTACTTAGTAATGGTGAAAAAATAAATCATAACATTATCCAAGCAAAGATAACAACAAATCCAAAAACAACATGAGAAAAGGTCTTTTTACCGCACTGCTGGCAGCTCTCTCTTTTGCCGGTCTCTCCTCTCTTGAGGCAAAGACATGGACTATGGAGGAGTGCCTACAGTATGCTATGGACAACAACATCACGTTGCAGAAGGCGGCACTGACGAAACTCTCTGCTACAGAGGACACCAAGCAGTCGAAGGCGCAGCTGCTGCCATCGCTCAACTTCTCCACAAGCCATAACGTGAGCTATACGCCATGGCAGAAGAGCGGCGTAGCTACCGTGACGGATGGCAAGGTAGAGTCAAGTATGGACAACGTTTCATACAACGGACAGTATACCGTCAGCGCAAACTGGACGGTATGGAACGGCAACCAGAACCGCAACAAGGTGAAGCTGAACAGCATTGCCGAGCAGCAAGCCGAGATGGACAGCGTAACTTCCGCCCGTAACATCGAGGAGCAGATAGTGCAGCTCTACATTCAGATTCTCTATACCAAGGAGGCGATAGAGGTGAACAAAGCCACGCTGGAGGCTGCGAAGGTGAACGAGAGTCGCGGCGAACAGATGTATAAGGTGGGGCAGATGAGCAAGGCTGACCTCTCGCAGCTGGTGGCACAGAGGGCGCAGGATGAATATAACGTGGTGCAGGCAGAGAGCCAGGCGCGTTCATATACCCGCCAGCTGAAGCAGCTGTTGCAGATTACAAGCGAGGAGGAGTTTGACGTGGTGAACCCTTCCCTCACCGATGCCATGGCACTACAGTCAGTACCAAGCATGGCGAGCGTCTACGAGACGGCTCTTGACAACCGCCCGGAACTGAAGCGCGCACTGCTCAGCGTGCAGAGTGCGGAGCTGCAGGGCAAGATAGCCAAGGCGCAGCGTATGCCTACCGTGAGCATGAACGCATCCGTAGCGTCAAGCACTACTACCCTCAGTCAGGAATCATGGGGGTCGCAGATGAAGTATAACTTCAGGAGCGGAGCGGGCGTTACGGTCAGCGTACCTATCTTTGACCAGCGTTCCACACGTACCGCCATCAACAAGGCTAACATTCAGAAGCAGGAGGCACTGCTCGACATACGCGACAAGCAGACCTCGCTCTACAGCACTATAGAGAACTACTGGATTCAGGCTGGCAACTACCAGAACCAGTACAAGGCGGCGAAGGTGAGCACCGAGAGTGCGAAGGACAGCTACGACCTACTCTCGGAGCAGTTCGGGGTAGGACTGAAGAACATTACCGAACTGCAAGAGGGTAAGACACGTCTGCTCTCCGCTCAGCAGAGCGAGCTGCAGTCCAAGTACATGACCATCCTCAACTTGAAGATGCTGGACTTCTACAAGAAATAAACCACACCTTATATACATAATACGACAATGAAAAAGAAGATATACATTGCAGTAGCAATAGTGGCGGTGATAGGCATTGCCGCATGGCTCCTCTCAGGAGGAAAGAAAGAGAGCGAGGTAACATATAACACCGCCCAGGCGGAAGTGAAAGACATTACTACCAGCGTTACCGCTACGGGTACTCTGGAACCTGTGACGAGCGTCACCGTAGGTACGCAGGTGAGCGGTATCGTGGCGCACCTCTACGTGGACTACAACAGCATTGTGAAGAAGGGACAGGTCATTGCCGAACTTGACAAGACCAACCTGCTCAGCGAACTGGCGTCTGCCAAGGCGCAGCTGTCTTCTGCACAGAGCACACTCAGCTATGAGAAGACAAACTACGAGCGTTACAAGTCTCTCTACAATAAGGGACTTATCTCTGCCAACGACTATGAACAGGCTCGCCTGTCATACGACAAAGCTGTGCAGACCGTACGCACAGCCAACGAGAGCGTGAAGAAGGCGGAGACCAACCTTGGCTACGCCACCATCACCTCTCCTATCGATGGCGTGGTGCTCTCCAAGTCTGTGGAGGAAGGCCAGACAGTGGCTGCTTCGTTCAATACACCGGAACTCTTCACTATTGCGCAAGACCTGACCAAGATGCAGGTGATTGCCGACATTGACGAGGCTGACATAGGCGAGGTGCGTGAGGGCGCACGTGTAGAGTTCACCGTGGATGCCTATCCTGACGACACCTTCACCGGAGAGGTAACACAGGTAAGGCAGGAGGCTACAACAGAGAGCAACGTGGTGACATACGAGGTAGTTATCTCTGCTCAGAACAATGACCTGAAGCTGAAACCAGGTCTTACAGCCAATGTCACCATCTTCACCAAGGAGGCGAAGAACGTGCTCAGCGTGCCTACAAAGGCACTGCAGTTCACTCCTAACGAGAAGATGCTCACCAAGGACCAGAGCATTCAGGACTGCAAGGGTACTAACAAGGTATGGACTCTGCAAAACAACGTATTCCGTGCTATCCCTGTTACCACTGGCATTACAAACGGTATTCTGACTGAGATAAAGTCCGGACTGAAGGCAGGACAGCAGGTAGTGACCGACTTCAGCATGGCTGCCGAAGGCACTGAGCAAGGAAACGGCAAGAACGACAATCCTTTCATGCCGAAACCACCTTCAAAGAACGACAAGAAGGGCAAGAAATAAAGAGGAGACCATAACTATGGAGAAAGACAATATTAACAACGCTGCCACCGAGAAAGACGGGCGCAAGGTAGTGATAGAACTCGACAACGTGCGCCGTGAGTTCAAGGTGGGTTCGGAAACGGTGAAGGCTCTCCGCGGTGTCTCCTTCAAGATATATGAGGGCGAGTTCGTCACCATCATGGGTACGTCTGGCTCAGGCAAGTCCACGCTGCTGAACCAGCTGGGCTGTCTGGACACCCCTACATCTGGCGAGTACTACCTCGACGGTGTGTCCGTGCGCAAGATGTCAAAGAGCCAGCGCGCAAAGCTGCGCAACAGAAAGATTGGTTTCGTGTTCCAGAACTACAACCTGCTTGCCAAGACCACTTCAGTGGAGAACGTGGAGCTGCCGCTGATGTACAATTCCGCCTATAACGCCACACAGAGGCGCGAGGCGGCAGTGAAGGCGCTGGAGGCAGTAGGACTGGCAAACAGACTGGACCATAAGTCTAACCAAATGTCTGGCGGACAGATGCAGCGAGTGGCGATAGCAAGAGCACTGGTGAACAACCCTGCGGTGATTCTTGCCGATGAGGCTACGGGCAACCTCGACACCCGTACTTCCTTCGAGATGTTGGTGCTCTTCCAGCAGTTGCACCGCGAGGGAAGGACGATAATCTTCGTGACCCACAACCCGGAGATAGCGCAATACTCCTCACGCAACATTATGCTGCGCGACGGCAAGATTCGCGAAGACGTGGAGAACCATAACATTCTGTCGGCGGCCGAGGCTCTCGCTGCGCTGCCTGCTCCGCAGGACGACTAAAATCGCGACAAGGCGACAGCTCATGGAGGGCAGGTTGTCCTAACCTGCCCACAAGCGAAAGACCTTACATATAAAAGTATTTTCTATGAATTTCATAAATCTAATGAAGGTTGCCCTTAGGGCAATAGCGAACAACAAGTTCCGCTCCTTCCTCTCCATGCTCGGCATCATCATCGGTGTGGCGGCGGTCATCGTAATGATGGCTATAGGCCAGGGCTCCAAGGAATCTATTAGGGAGAACCTCTCGCAGATGGGTACCAACATCATTATGATTCGACCGGGTGCCGACATGCGTGGCGGCATCAGGCAGGACCCTTCAGACATGCAGACGCTGAAGGTGGAGGACTATGAGCAGATCAAGAGCGAGGCGAAATATATAACCTACATCTCGCCTGAGGTGTCCGCCAGCGGACAGTGTATCAATGGCAACAACAACACCTCCACTACCATGTACGGCGAGACTGGCGAGTATCTCTCCATCAAGCAGTGGGAGATAACGAGCGGTGGCATGTTCACCGACGAGGATGTGAAGAAGAGCGCAAAGGTCTGCCTGGTAGGCAAGACTGTGGTGGACGAGCTATTCCCCAACGGTCAGGACCCAGTGGGCAAAGTGATTCGCTTCAAGAGCATTCCCTTCCGCATCATCGGTGTACTGAAGAGCAAGGGTTACAACACCTTCGGCATGGACCAGGATAACCTCATCATTGCTCCTTACACCACCGTGATGAAGCGACTGACTGCGCAGACGTTCCTCTCAAGCATCAACTGCTCTGCCATCTCAGAAGAGATGACGGATGACGCCATTGACGAACTGACCACCATACTGCGCCGCCAACACAAGCTGAAGGAGGATGCTGACGACAACTTCACCATCCGCTCGCAGCAGGAGATGATGGAGACCATGTCGTCTACGATGGATACCGTGACCATCATCCTCGTTGTGGCGGCAGCCTTCTCATTGCTCGTGGCAGGTATCGGCATCATGAACATCATGCTCGTGAGCGTGACAGAGCGTACAAAGGAGATTGGTCTGCGCATGGCTGTTGGTGCGCGCGGCATTGACATAAGCAACCAGTTCCTCATCGAGTCCATCATAATATCGCTTACGGGCGGTGCAATCGGAATACTGCTCGGAGTGTCGATGGCGGAGGCGGCGAACCTGATGTTCAAATTGCCTACCTCCGTTCCGATGTGGAGCATAGTGGTATCATTCATCGTCTGCACCATAATCGGTGTAGGTTTCGGTTACTTCCCTGCACGCAAGGCTGCACGTATGGATCCTATTGAAGCAATAAGATATGAGTAAGACCCTTAATGCAAATAGAAAAATAGCGATAGCATGCATAGTAGTAGTTCTCCTTCTGCCCATGACCTTCCTTGGGCCGAGGGAGGACATCTCCATTTACAGATACCTCGTCAAGTGCGTGCTACCGCTGCTTATGGTCGCCACCTTTGCCCTTAACTACTATCGCCTCATACCCAAAGCGATGTCGGGCAAAGGCAGACACAGCCTCTTTGTCTCCAATCTATGCGTCATCCTCGTATGCTGCTCCGCACTATTCTTCACCCATAAGCAGGAGATGAGAATTATAGAGCAGGAACGCACACGAACAGAGACTGTACAGAAGACGGAGAGCAAGCAGAGCCGTTCTTCAAAGAATGAGCATAGAAGGAACGGTGGCTTCTGGCTGTCGGTGGCTGTGCTTGACACCATAAACATCGTCTTCGCTATCTTCGTGGCATACGCCATGAGGTCTAATGAACATATCAATGACCTTGAGCGGCAGCAAAAGGAGGCGGAAGTGGCGCGGCAGAAGGCGGAGCTCAAGGGACTGAAGAACCAGATTTCGCCACACTTTCTGCTCAATACGCTGAACAACATCTACGCCCTCGCCGCCATAAGTACGGAGAGAACGCAGAGGGCGGTGATGCAGCTGTCACAACTGCTGAGGCACACGCTGTATGACAACCAGCAGGAGATGGTGTCACTCCTGTCTGAGGCCAACTTCATCTCGTCATACATCGACCTCATGAAGCTGCGACTTACTTCGAGCGTGAAAATTGAAACTGCCATCAATGTAGATGACTCATCAAAGACTATGGTAGCCCCTCTGCTGTTCATATCGCTCGTGGAGAATGCCTTCAAGCACGGCGTGGCGGCAGCAGGCGCATCATTCATCAGCGTATCGCTATATGAGGACGGGAAGCACATAGTATGCGACATTAGCAACTCCAACCACCCCAAAATGTCGTCAGACCGCTCAGGTCACGGCATAGGACTGGCACTCGTGCAGCAACGTCTCGATGCCCTCTACAAGGGACGCTACGAATGGACAAAGGGTGTGGATGAAGAAAACATATATCACTCCAAGATAGTGATAGAAAAATGGTTGTAGGTTAGGTGGTCGTAGGTTATTGGTTGTAGGTCTGTCCCAGAATAACCAAATCCGAAAGACCTATAACCCACAACCTAAAACCACTCAACCAAACAACCATTCAACCAAACAACTAAACAACCAAACAACTAAACAACGGCAAAAGGCAGGTTAAAAACCTGCCCTCCCAGTACCAAACAACCAACATGACTTGCGCAATAATAGACGATGAACCACTGGCAGCAGAGATGCTCGCATCCTACGCCATGAAGACTCCTTTCCTGGAACTGACTGGCACCTACAACAGTGCCATTGAAGCGATGAAACTCATCAGAAAGACTCCCGTAGACCTACTGTTTCTCGACATACAGATGCCAGAACTGTCAGGACTGGAGTTCGCCACACTGCTGTCGCCAAAGACTATGATTGTCTTCACCACGGCATTTGACAAATACGCCATCGAGAGCTATAAGGTAAACACCGTAGACTACCTGCTGAAGCCCATCTCCTACGAAGCGTTTCTGCACTCTGCCAACAAGGCGTTGCAACAGTATGAGACCAAGAACATACAGAGCAATGATGCCGCCAAGGACCGTATGTTCTACGTGAAGAGTGACTACAAACAGGTGAGGATAATGATAGACGACATCGTATATGTCGAGGGAGTAAAGGACTATATAAAAATATGGATGGGCAATCCCCTGCGTAGTGTCAGCACACTGATGAACATGAAGACGCTGGAGAACTTCCTGCCTCAGCCAGAGTTTCTGCGCGTGCACCGCTCATACATCGTGAACATGAAGAAGATAGAGGTGATAGACAAGCAGCGCATCATCTTCGGTGATACTGTTATCCCTATTGCCGACAGCAGCAAGGATGCCGTGGCGGACTTCATTAACAAGCATACTATTGAATGATGCATGCTATTGGTGGTTGATAGATTTAGGGTGGTAACTTTCGTAACCACCCTTCTTTGTCACTTGTGTACAGGCATCAAAAGCGCAACGGTCAACGTCCAACACCGTAGAAGGAACTATTACTATCTTAAGGTTTGGGCAACTGGAGAAAAGCAAACTCATAGCCGTCGGAATTATTTCCACTCATCGCTTCTCACAACCTACGAGGTATCCATCTTCTATCACAGGGACATTCTCACCCGAGATACTTACAGACATCAAGCGCGGGCATCCGAGATATGGCGACCAGTCAAATGTCAGATTCCTTCTTGGTTTCATAAATCTGTTTTGATGCTCATAGAATACATTCGTCAAACTGGCACAACCATAGAATGATCTGTTTTTCAATTCTGTATTTGCCGGGACGACCAAACGAAACAAATTATTGCATTCTGCAAAGGCGTATTCCTCCACTTTCAGTATGTTGTCAGGAATTCGGAATACCGTTGGAAGATTCATTCCTTGAAAGGCATATTTCCCAACTGTATGCACGCTCTTTGGTATTATTGCCATGGAGCTGCCACAGACTATTTTGTCAGACTTCGATTCTATGATGCAGTTGCAGTCATCCCGTGAGTCATAGATTTTATTGGCTTTATCTACAACCACGTCTACGAGATTCGAGCAGCCAGAGAACGCGCCAGCATCTACACGCTCCACACTTGCAGGGATGTAAATCCTGGCAAGGCGTCTGCATCCCTTAAAAGCAGAAGCATATATTCTCTTTATATCGTTACCAATGGTAGTATTGTAACACCCTGCCAAAAGCGTAGAATCCTCTACACTGACAATAGCATTGTTCTCCTTATTTGTGCGAGCTTTTTTATTCGAAGGAGAGACTGTAAAAAACGAAAGGTTTTCACAATTGGTAAACGGATTCTCGCAGAAATAGAAATCTCCTGCAGGAAGATAGAATGAAGTAAGAGAAATGCAATAATCGAATGCAGACTGCCCAAACTGCAAGGTGCAATTCTCCGGCAAGTTTATTTTCTCTAGTCGGAAACAAGCAGAGAAAGCATAGTCGTCTATTTTCTCTATCCATTGCGGGATACTTACGGAAACAAGTCCTGTGCATCCGTGGAATGCATGTTTGCATATTGTTGATACACTTCTTGGAAATGTCGTTCCTGCACATCCCAGTTCTATTGCATCATCAGCAGTGCGGACCACTGCGTTACAATGTTCACGTGAGTCAAATTCAGGATTTGCCTTGTCTACATCTATGATCTTTAATTCCGGACAGTCAAAGAATGCGCAACCACCCAACGAAGAAAAGGTTGACGGGAAACTAACCGCCTGTAAACTGGAACATCCATAGAAAGCGTATCCACCAACAGCCGTTATGCCCTCATCTATTACAAGCTTTTCGATAAAGCAACAGTTAACGAATCCTCTTGACGCTATCTGAACAATATTATACGTCTTACCATTCGCTTGTATTTTTGAAGGTATACGTAACGTTTCATGTCCGTTACCTACCACCGTATCCTTGTTCATGGAGATGCTGTATGCAGAAGGATTGTCCGGACACGGGGTCAATCTGAAAATACCTACTGCAATGCTGTTATTAGAATAACAAGCCAATGAAATTCCACAGAACAACATCACGAATAATATTATTCTGATGTTGAATATAATATTCCTGTTCATTTTACTTTAGTTTTTATGGTTTACTGAATGTTACTTCTTGTAAATATTCCTCAATCCGACACAATCCTTGAATGCATTTTTAGCAATCTCTACAACATCCCCATATACGAAACATGTCTCAAGACTGCTGCAACCCTCAAAAGCTGACACTCCGATACTTTCCGCTGAAGGTGGCAAAACAACCTGTATCAAACTCTTGTTTTGGTAAAAAGCATAATCTCCGATTCTTTTTACTGTTGATGGGATATTTTCATTATATCTACCTGTAACATAAGCAAAAGCATATGGTGCTATTTCTGTTATGCCGTAAGGGATAACACTACTGACGCATCCCACCAGCAAGCGGTTGCTTTTGGTTCTAATTACAGCATTACAATCGTCACGAGAATCAAAGTAAGGATTATCCTTTGCCACTCTCATCTCCACTAATCCATTGCAACCGGCAAAAGCCAAAGGGGCTATTTCTTTTACGCTGCGAGGAATTACTACCTTACGAATGAGCGTCCCGCCGAAAGCGTTATACCCGATTATTTCCACACCGTTAGGTATGACTGATTCACGACATCCGCATATCAGTTCCTTGTTTTTCTTCTTTACTATCACATTGCAGCCATCATACGAAAGAAAATGCCTGTTTCGTTTATCAACATCAATGGCTGTCAAATTGTTACAGTAAGAGAAAACTCCATAGTCTATGCTGTCCACCTCAGCCGGTATGCTAATCCTTTCTATCCCAGTGTTTACAAAAGCTCCCCATCCGATTTGCTTCAGACTACCAGGAAGCTCTATGTTACGTAATTCCTTACAGTTTTCAAATGCTTTTACACCTATTTCTTTCACTCCTTCTGTTACAGTTAACGATGTTAATCCATAACAGTTATTGAATGCGTCTGCCCCTATAACTTCCACTCCTCTCGGGACTACTGTGTTCTTACAAGCACTTACTAGTTTTCTTTCCTCCTTGTCTATTATCGCATTGCAGTTATCGCGACTGTCATAACACTGGTTGTCTGGCGCAACGACTATACTTTCCAATCTTGGATCTCCGCCAAAGATTGAAGCGGAAATATCGAAAACTGTTGAGGGGATACGAACACGCCGCAGGTTAGCACAATCCGTGAAGGCATCTTTACATATGCGGCCTATTCCACTGTCTATTACTACCTCCTCCACATTGTTACACCCCGAAAAGCCTTTCGTCTCTATTTCCCTAACAGTGTAAACCTTGCCTTCATATTCCACGGTTGATTTTACGTGTAACGTTCTGATACCTTCCGCCATTATACTATCTCTCACACAACTCACACTTACAAAGCGACCATCATGACTTACATACTTCATATTGTCCACTACAAAGCATTGTGCATGAGCCAAAGCAATCATGCACAAGTTGCATAGACACATACAAAAAAATCTATTAACTCCCATAAGCTGTTCTTTTTTTGCATTACTAATCCCATATCAATATATTACATAACGCTGGATTTGAAACCTACCACCAAGGATGATGAAAGACGGTATGTGCAAGTTTTTCATTTCTTTGTCACTTGTGTACTGGCATCAAAAGCCATCTTGTCAACATTGGCAGCTGTAGAGGGTAAGCATACAGTCTTCAGACTGCTACAGTTCATGAATGCATAGTTTCTTATAGTCTCAATTCCATCTGGAATGACTACTGCCGACAGACCGTGGCAATAGGAAAAAGCATAGTCTGGCACATTCTTTAACGATGGTGACAAAATAACTGACCTTAGATTGTGACAATTGGAAAAGCAAGACTCACCTATTCTCTCAACTGACTTTGGTATTACCATGTCAGACAGCACACTGCAATCTCTGAATGCATGATTGCCTATTTCCTTTACGCTTTGGGGAATGTCAAGAACGCTTTTCATATATCTACCACTAAAAGCGAAGTCGCCAATCTTCTCCACTCCCTCGGGAATCACTGTGGTGCGGCTGCCTACAACGAGCGTCTTGCCGTCTTTCGACAACAGCGCATTGGAGCCTGACAGAGAACAATAAAAGGCATTGCCTGGTTCAACCGTAATGTCGTCTATCTCCCAGCATTCAGAAAAAGCATCTGCCTTGATAGAGATTATGGACTTTGGGATATTCAACGAATGGATGAGCGTGCCACTATAACAGCGACTTTCAAGTGACTTGATATCATTCGTTATTACTGTTGCCCGACATGTTGCCACAAGTGTGGAGTCCGACTTCCTTACTATGCCGTTACAGTTGGAACGGGAGTCATACACGGTATTGGCACCATCCACCGTTATGCTTCTGAGATTATAACAGCCATTAAAGATATTGCCGAAACATATATCGCTCACATTATTTGGTATTACTATAGAGGCAAGGGAGGTGCATCCCCAAAAGGCATCATGGTCTATTCCTTTCAACGTCTCTGGCAGACTGATTTCTTTCATGCCGCCACATCCATTGAAAGCAAAGCTCTCTATCGTCTCTACTCCTTCAGGCACCACAAGACGCTCCATCATATTGCAGCCGTCAAATGCCCTGCGGGCTATCTTCTTGACAGAAGACGGTATCGTGGTAGAAGAACACGCTGCCAGCAGCACATCGTCATCTTTTACAATTATGGCATTGCTGCCGTCACGTGAATCCAAGTCCTCATTCCTTGCATCCACCACTATGGATGCAAGGCTGCTGCAATTTGTGAATGGATTGCCGTTTATGCCGCTAAGCGAAGCTGGAAGATATACGGACTTCATGCTTACGCAGCGGTCAAAAGCCTCTTTGCCTATTGACATTATACCTTCATCTACCACAACGGATTGTATCTCCGCATGGTTCTGGAATGCTCCTGTTTCTATACGTGTCACGGAGTATTTCCTGCCATTATATCTTACTGAAGCAACAATGTGCAGAGGTTTGGAATAGTCTGACAGGGAATCCACCACATACCCTATTACTGCCAATGAGGCAGTATCATTATAATGGAACTGCGAGCAATTGTCCCTTTGCACCTTATAAATGAACCCATTCTCCGTAAATGTCTCTATGGAGAAGGAAGGGATGGCGGCCACGAACAATAGCATGACTACTAACACTTTACTGATACATTTCATTCTCATAGTCTATTTTGTATTTCTTTGCATTTACAAAATCTACATACAATACATTTTTATTTACTTTCTAACAATATTCTCTTCCATTGGTCACACACAGGTAGGGTGACATGCTCCATATTAAACCTTACGACTTCTTTGTCCAACGGCTTGGAGACATCCACGTCTTTATATGCGGTGGCAATGACAAGCCACTGTTCCAATAGTCTGTCCATCCCTAATGGCTTGTTCCTGAACTTACGCAGTTGATGGATATTCCGCTCATTTTGATAAAGCTGCCATTCGTTCCATGGCATTGTAAACATTCTCTTGTCTGATATGTCTGCCATAAATATCGGGGAATGAAGCATTTCTCTTGTAAATTCTTCGTGAGAAGGAACGATGAGGAAAGCCTTGCTATCGGCTCTTAACTGCGACAGGATTCTGAACTTCCAACTATCATTGAAACTCTGTATAGAATCCTGTTCACTTGCTGTAAGATTACTGGTGTCAAGCTGCTTTGTATATTCATAACGCTTAGTGTGAGCTTCCTCACCGAGGATACGCATTGCTTCACAAATCTTCGCTACATTGGCTTGCGTCAGTAACAATGCTGTCTGTACCTTTGTAAGCTTATACTTGTTTGCCAAATATCCTGCAACCCTTTCGCTAAAGGCTACGGTCTCTTTTATACTGTCCAGATTCAACTCCTGACCATAATACTTATATACGTGCGTAGAGAAAACATCTGACAGAGCCAGAAAGTTATAGTCTATCTCTCTGTCACTTTTCCAATGGTATACAGGTTCGACAGAGCTGAAGTTGTCAACCGTCAACGACAAATGGTCACCAGGATACAGCATAGTTGGGATTAACTTGCCTACGCCATGCGTATCATTACCTACGACTACGAGTTCTGTCCACATTGGTCCTACAACTGGTACGGCACACTTGAATGCACCGTCAGAATTAATGTCTATAGTGTCAACATATCGATTGTCACGCAAAGAAGGGACAGGTACTATTACATAGATGGAACATTTTTCTCTCTCAAGCATTTTCATTCCCTTGAACTGTCCCGATATCCACACCGTGTCAGTGCGAAACACTTCATCTGGAAATGCCCTATCCACAGCCTCACGCAGTCCTACAGTATCGACTGCCGAAGAATAACGTGGAGAAGTCCCACGCTGATGGATGTTGAGGTGATATGACTTCCCTATCCTGTTACTCTGTATCAAATCGAAACTTGTTGTACCTTTGGGCAGGGCTGGAAAATACAATCGATAGGTTTTCTTATAGTTTTCTTTTACTATTTCTGTTTTTCCCAATGCTATTCCATCGGCTTTCTCCACTTTACACTGGCGTCCTTGCTCATCTATTATATACGTAGTTTCTGGCACGATTACTTTGCTCGTCTCCTGTCCTTTACAGCTCATGTATACGATAGTGTTATTCTTGTTAGTGACAACCTTGTCAATCTGTTCATTGCCGTTGTTTATATTAAAATAAGCAGGATGACTGAAGTTCGTTAGCTTCTGTGCATACGTAAAAACGGAAGTGATTAATAAAAGAGATAACAGTATTTTTTTCATGCGTTTGAATTGTCTTTGAATAATAATTTATTGATTCGTCCTTTATTCCATAGGATCTTTTTCTATACATTGTACATTATCAAAGACTTCTTCATATATCTTATATGAATTTGACTCTTTTTTGACTGTGTCGTTGCAGACAATAGATCCTTGGCAAATAAATCGAACACTATTCGTTGTTAACATTTTACCTGTAACCTGCCAACCCTCCAAACTACATAAACAATTGGGTTTAGATGTGGATACGCTTGGTGAGATTATCAAATCACTTGTACTAAAAGTAAAGCCGCCATTCCACGAATAATCAACTTTAAAAGTTGCTTGATTTCTGTCACCATAAGACTTCGAAAAACTTCCAGAACCTGGCAATAAGCAAAGAAGTTTACCACCAGGTTTTTGTCATTGTTTTCATTCGAAAAGGTTCTTGCCCTCGCAGCCAAGGAGGTTCTGACCTTTCCATTCCAATTGTCATCACAAGACTCATCTTGATCACATCCTACCAATGCAAACATGCCTATTCCGAGCATGCAAGCCATCATTATTTTTTTGTTCATGAACATCATGTTTAAGTTAGTGAATAATGAAATCTATTGTTTACCACCATATCTGGCGGCATCCTTCATAGGTGAATATTCTTTCTTCCGAGCCTTTCGTACGGTCTCTCAATATATACAGTCCTCCAGATGGGACATTGCAGAACAACAACTCGTTTCTGTCTGCCTTGCGGGTCTCTAACAATTCCCAATAGCCACTCGTATTCCAATAATACAGTTCGTAACTATCTCCTATCTCTATGCTGTTGCCGTCATTCCTACCTATGTATCTGATACGGGACACGACGGAGGGAATGCGTAGCTTCAGACCGACCCGGTTGCCGTCAGGTGTCTTGCCTCCGAACCCTGTAAGGATGTTGCCGTCAAACACTTTCGTAAAAATAATTTTGAACACTTACTTATTCCGCCTTCATGCATGAGATGTCATACTCCACTCTGTTCCTTGCAAGGTCATAGCTTGCAAGAGAGGCGTTCAGAAAACCTGTGCGTTCGTTCTGGCTTTCATTCCCTGCCTTGACGTATGCAGTATTGAAGTAATCTACTGCAGGTCCAGTGAAATGATATTGCCGCGGCATTTCTGTTATCAAGAACCTTGCCGCCTTATACCGGAGCGGGTCAGCATCATACCGGAAATGAGCCAAAACCGCTTCCAACTCGTCACAATTATCCCCTGCCACTTCGAGCGACTTATCCATGCGCTTGTCGCACGAGAACAAGAGGGCAAGCGTCATTACCACTAATATGAAGACTTGATATACCATACTATTCCATTGTTTAGGTTTCGTGTCGGAGGGAAATCTCGTTTAGGTTTCAGTCTGACTGTTTTATAGTTTTAGTCTGTTTCTTTGCAAAGGTAGGCATTTTTATAGATACGCTCCAAATTAATCTATCACAAAACATGTAGGGAAGACGTATTATGACACAAATGAAAAAGTATATGGTATTTTATCAAAAGTTTTTCGACTAGCGAAGCGGCAAAGCCGATTTCTTCGGCAAGCGAAGCGGCAAAGCCGATTCGTTAAGCCAAATAAGCAGAGCCAAGCTTGCCCAAAGCTATGCCATGGTAAGAAATTGTCGAATTTATTCCGACAGTTCTTGACACCCTTTTCTCCCCCCGTATTGCTTCCATACATTTTCTCTCACTGGGCAGCCGTCAAAAGCATCCACTGCAATGCTTTTCACAGACCGAGGAATGCTTATACCATACAGTTTGGAACATCCACGGAATGCACGCTCTTCTATTTCGCTTATGCCATCTGGTATATATATATATGACAAGTTTGTGCAGTCCATAAAATTCAGTCCTCCAATCTTGCTCGTTCCATCACCTAATGTGACACTACGCAGCGAGCGGCAGCATGAAAAAGCCTGCTTGCCTATGTTCTTGACAGAAGACGATAGTATCAACTCTTCAATGGTATTGCAGTTCATGAAAGCATTATGGTCTATACGCTTTACGTTGATCGGCAATGAGACTATACGCGGAGTATTAACACCACAGAAAGAGTAGGCTCCTATTGACGTTGCTGTCGAAGGTATTGAAGATGACGCACATCCCAACACCACCGTACTGTCTTTGGTCCTCATGACACAATTACAGTTGTCACGTGAATCATAAAACTTATTGTTCTTGTCGACATCCAAGGCTACAAGACATGGGTTGTCCATAAAAGCACCATCACATATTTCTTTCACAGATGCGGGAATATACATAGAGGTCAGCCGTAAAGTCCCACAAAAAGTCATCATCTCTATCTTTTGACATGTACGAGGTATTACTGTATTACAACATCCCGTTACCAGTCTGTTGGTAGCTGTCTCTATGATGGCATTGCTGTTTCCATGCGAGTTATACTCTTTATTTTCTTTATCTACTTCTATACGATCCAAACCACTGCAGTACGTAAAAGGGTTGTACATTATGTCATTGACATTCTTGGGAATGTATACAGATTTCAGAGATGAACAGCCATTGAATGCTTCACCTGCCAGAGTCGTCAACGTCAGCGGCAGATGCAAATCGCCCAACTTCGCACACCCCCAAAAAGCGCGCCATTTTATTTCTTCCACTCCCTCAGGGATGTCCAACTTTTGCAATCCCATACAACAATAAAAAGCGTATGATGAGATTTTCCGCACATGAGAAGGAATAGTAGAAAAATTGCAGCCAACCACTAATTCTTTACTATCTGTCAGAATTATAGCATTACAACCATCCATGGAATTATATTTCTTGTTATTTTCTGCAACATTTATAGATGACAACTTCTGGCAGTTTCCCAATATGCCCTCACCAATTTCTTCTATTGTAGAGGGAAGTGATATAGACGACAACATACAGCAGCCATAGAATGCCTCATCGCCTATCTTCTCCACGCCTTCGTCTATGATTATACTACTTATATCCATACAACGTGCAAAGCCTTCAGCCGCCACCTCCGTTACCTTATATCTCACTCTATCATTTATCACCTCCGCAGGTATCCTCAACGATATAGGCGTAGCTCTTCTATATATTTCCCTTACATATGCAACACTAACACACGAATCATCTTGCTCAAGCTTTGTAAAAAGCAAATTTCCTTGTTGGAATGTTTCTGACGCATAGCAGTCAAGCGGAAGCTGGAGAAGCAGCAATAAGGTTACGACTAATAATTTTTTCATATTTAAGTAAGTATTGATAAAACAATAATATCATAAGCAAATGTATGTTTTATACATTATTTTGAACACTTACTTATGATAGTTTTTTAATAACACACAGCATTTATCTCAGAGAGAGAGAAAACTTTAATGGTTTAGAATCAAACCTAGAACATAGCAATTTTACCGATAGAATTAAAGGTAGAACAAATATTGATAATACACCACAATATTCCTTTACCACCTCATTCAATAAAGAATCACTGGATAAAACACCTAATGTGCTGCCGATGCAAAGCAGAAACACAAAAGTCGTATTTAACCCAAGTTTTACACTTTAGAAAATTTTTCATTATTTTTCAACTATCTTTTC
>SAMEA104315434__coassemble_195_pt1 | contig 41164 bp, 34 predicted proteins | sample SAMEA104315434__metabat2_high_PE_014 | metagenome-assembled genome bin SAMEA104315434 (sample SAMEA104315434) | gut metagenome | biome: Monkey gut; feature: monkey-associated habitat; material: faeces | place: China | collected 2013
ATAGCATACGAGTTCCAAAGTTGCTTGGCAGAAAACTTGTTGTTCTCCATCTTCAGTCGGTTCTCCAAATCCTTCAGCATAACGTATGTGATAGGTTCGCCATTCTGGTTGTAAAGTATGCGCAGAGCCTCAATATCGTCTTGGTGATCACGGCAATACTGTTCAAAAGCACTTGTCGTGTCCTTTGCCTCCTCCACCGAAAATCCTTTTGATATAAGCGTGTCCTCACCAGGCATCAGCGTAGATACGAAGCCGGCAGCAAGAATAAGGATGTACTTGCGAGCGTCGGCATGGTTAGCCACAGGAGCGACAAGCCCCTTGCGCTCGTTGTTAGGCTCGTTGATATCATTGTAGGGTGGCAGTTCGCCATTCTCTAAAGCATTGTATATGCGTGAGGCAATAGCATCCATAGAGTCATGGGCAAGACGTTCAAACTCTGCACGCTGCTCATTGTCAGCCTTGTTATGCAGTCGGGCAAGCGTGGAAGCAAGACGCTTGATATACATATCGGGAAGATTGCCGTGGGCGATGCGCTCCAAAAGTACCTTTAATGTAATAACCTCCGTGTTGGGACCCTCGCCCTGCTCTGGGATAGACATCGTATGCTCGGTGACCCCCACCGCATCCACCAAGAAGAAGCAATCCTTACTAAGAGCATTAGGCGTAACGTTGCGAAGCTGCTCGTCACCGATGGTGCGCACGCCACGCCCCTTCATCTGAATGTAAAGCGGTTCAGACTCGACATCACGCATGAACATCACCACTTCAAGCGGCTTCACGTCAGTGCCTGTAGCCACGAGTGTACAGGTGACGGCAATGCGGAAGTCACGGTCGTTGCGGAACTGCCGTATCAGTTCGTTGCTATCGCCCGATGAGTAAGTGATTTTCTGCACATATCTGTCCATGTCGGCATTGGGGCAAACCTCACCGAACACCTCTTTGGCAATCCTGACGATATTCGTGGCATGAGCCTCGTTGAGTGCAAAGATAAGCGTTTTGGGGAGATATTCAAACTGCGGTTCACGCTGTGGGTCGTTAAACATCTCTGTATAGACTGCATCACGATAAGTAGTGAGAATGAGTTTTATCTGTGATGGATTGACGATGCTGCGGTTTAGCTCCGTCTTGGAATAATTCTTCGTTTCCTTGCTGCTCACCTCCTCCATTTTACCAGTGTAACGAGTCTCCACCTTGACGTGCTCACCCTGCATTATAGCACCACCATTCTCCGTTGCCTCCGTCTTTATACGATACACACGATTGTCAACATTCACGCCATCGACAATGCTCTTTTCAAGCGTATAGTTCACGATACGGTTGTTGTTGAAGAAAGCCAACGTTTCGGGAATAGGCGTAGCCGTAAGACCGATAAGGCGAGCCGTGTCAAAATATTCAAGCACCTTGCGCCAGTTGCCATAGATGCTGCGGTGGCACTCGTCAATGACTATCATATCGAAATAGTCGTGAGGAAGATTTGGATTGTCGGGCAGCGTAACCTCCGAAGTGGCATCATCCGCATCATCGTCATCGTTATCAACAATCTCTTCGCCTTTAAGCAACGAGAACAACCGCTGTATTGTAGAGATGACCACGTTGCTGTCTTTTGGGATAGTGGACGATTTTAGTCGGTTGACGGTATATATAGTATTGAACGCCTCTCCATTCTCCGTCAAGCGGAATGTGCCAAACTCACCCTCCGCCTGCTTGCCGAGATTGTTTCGGTCGACAAGGAAGAGAATGCGGCGCATAGGCGTATAGGCAAGCATACGATATGCGGCAAGACATGCCGTGTAAGTCTTTCCGGCACCAGTGGCAAGTACCATAAGCGCACGGTTTTGTCCTGTGCGAAAACTCTTTTCAAGTTCAGTAATAGCCTCAAACTGACAAGCACGAAGACCTTTCTTGTTCAGCATAGGCAATCCTGCAAAAGGATCATCAATGCCAAGCATATCAACAATTTCCTTTGGGGTATGTATGCGGTTGATTTCCTTCCATTCTGTGTTAGACACACGGAAATCTTGAAATAGAACCACCTTTCCATTCGATTTATAAAGAAGCGGCAAAGGCTTTTGCCAAGTCTGGTAATAGCCTGGTACACTCTTAGCGTAAGTAGCCACCTGTTCGCTCACCATAGTAGAGTCCACATCCACCTCCTCACGCTTTGCTTCAAGCACACCACACGCCTTGCCATTGATAATCATGAAATAATCAGCTTCAAGATTACCCTTCAGCAAGCCCTCACGCACAGCCACCGCAGACATGGTAGGCTCATATTCGTCTCTATTGACAACCTGCCATCCAGCGTCAGTAAACATTCTATCAATTTTCTTTCTTGCTTTTTCCTCTGGTGTCATAGGTTTAAGTTTTCTTCTTCCGATAATGCAATATTATTATGGGGACAAAAATACAATAAAAAGTTGGAAACAATTAATTTTATGTCGAATATTTTATTGTTTTAGCATAAAATTGACGAATCAATCAATTCGCATATTGAAAACACGTCAGTTTTCCTGAGATAACGTTCCTTGCTTTGGCATAATGATTGAGCTACCGTGACATTGACGGAGGAAAAGTATCCTCCGTCCTACGTTGCCGATAAAACGGAGACATCTTTCTCCTTTCGTTGAATGGACGGGGAGGCCTTGCACGTCATGTGCTGATGGTTATGACTTCTGCAATTTCCTTTCGTATTATTTGGCGTTATGAAAAAAACTGTGTAACTTTGCACATCTTATAGTGACATGTAGGTAATGTCACTATTGATACAGCTTACCAAAGGTAACAAGGAAAGAAAAGGAAAAACGCCCATCATGTTTGCTGGTCTACGGTATGATGTACAAAGACGCAGTAGAGAGCTGGAGTGGGCATATTGAAACAATTTCTATGGTATACAAATACGATTTCCTCATTATCGGCTCTGGAGTAGCCGGCATGAGTTATGCCCTCAAGGTGGCAAGGGCACACAAGGGCAAAATCTGCCTTATCTGCAAGACCACCCTTGAGGAGGCCAACACCAACTTCGCACAGGGTGGTGTGGCATCGGTGACAAACGTCATCGTGGACAATTTCGAGAAACATATAGAGGACACCATGATCGCGGGTGACTTCATCTCTGACCGCGCTGCCGTAGAGCAGGTGGTACGCATGGCACCGTCACAAATCAAGGAGCTGGTGCAGTGGGGCGTGAACTTCGACCGCAAGGAGGATGGCGAGTTTGACCTGCACCGTGAGGGCGGTCACTCGGAATTCAGAATTCTGCACCACGCTGATGATACAGGTGCAGAGATTCAGCGCGGACTGATAGAGGCTGTACGTAACAACCCAGACATCATAGTGAAGGAGAATCACTTCGCAGTGGAGATTATCACGCAGCACCACCTCGGAATGGAAGTCACACGCCGCACTCCTGACATAGAGTGTTACGGTGCATACGTGCTTAACCCCGAGACGCAGAAGGTGGATACATACCTCAGCAAGGTCACACTGATGTGTACTGGCGGATGCGGTGCGGTATACCAGACTACTACCAACCCTATCATCGCTACCGGCGATGGCGAGGCTATGGTTTACAGAGCAAAGGGCACCGTGGCAGACATGGAGTTCGTGCAGTTCCACCCTACCTCACTCTACCATCCTGGCGAGACACATCCTGCATACCTCATCACCGAGGCCATGCGCGGATATGGCGGCATACTGCGTCTGCCTACTGGCGAGACATTCATGGAGAAGTATGACGAGCGTCTCTCGCTTGCTCCGCGCGACATCGTGGCACGCGCTATCGACAAGGAGATGAAGATTCACGGCATTGACCACGTTTGTCTTGACGTAACACACAAAGACCCCGAGCAGACCAAGCACCACTTCCCTAACATCTACCAGAAGTGTCTCTCCATCGGTATCGACATTACCAAGGAGTATATCCCGGTACGCCCTGCCGCCCATTATATGTGCGGTGGCATAAAGGTGGACCTCAACGGCTGCTCAAGCATCAAGCGCCTTTACGCTATCGGTGAGTGCTCATGCACCGGACTGCATGGCGGCAACCGTCTGGCGTCAAACTCTCTCATCGAGGCTGTGGTATATGCGGAGACAGCATCACGCCACTCTCTGGAGCACATTGACGAATATGACTTCAACACCATGGTGCCGGAATGGAACGACGAGGGCACACTGTCTAACGAGGAGAAGGTGCTCATCACGCAGAGCGTGCTGGAGGTAGGACAGATTATGGCAAACTATGTAGGCATAGTGCGCTCCGACCTCCGACTGAAGCGTGCATGGCGCCGACTGGACGTGCTCTATGAGGAGACGGAAGAACTCTTCAAGCATGTACATGCAAGCCGCGACATCTGCGAGCTGCGAAACATGATTAATGTGGGATACCTCATCACACGATGGGCTATAGAACGTAAGGAATGTCGCGGACTGCACTTCACTACTGACTATCCGCATCATGCGTATGACAAGAAATAAAGCAAAAATCAAGACAGGAAGAATCATGACATGGCTGTTGTCACTGCATATCGCAGTGGCAACAGTCTCTTATGCATCTACGCACGGCACACTTACCGAAGAGCCACAGGAGCAGACGGACACCGTATGCACGGACACTGCCATCATCGATGCCGCCATCTGTGACACCGTGTCAACGGAGGATTCGCTTACCGTCGACACCCTCGCACCCAAGTCTGACAAGGAACTCGCACTGCCGTGGCCGCTGTCACTACAGGCGGACATTGACAGTATCATCAAGAAGAGTGACTTCCTGCGTTCATCGCAGCTGGGACTGATGGTGTATGACCTCACGGCAGACTCCGTACTATATGCTCATGGCGAGCGACAGACGCTGCGCCCTGCCTCAACCATGAAGGTGCTCACTGCCGTAACAGCGCTCGACAAGCTGGGGGGGGCTTACCTCTACAAGACAAGACTCCGCCATACGGGTAGCATAACAGACAGCGTAAAGACGCTACATGGCGACCTATATATAATAGGTGGCATGGACCCGCGCATCGGAGCTGACGACATTCGCTCCTTCGCCTTCTCCGTAAAAGAGGGTGGCATCGACACCATCAGCGGCAACCTCTATGCCGACCGCTCCATGAAGGACAGCGACATGGCTGGCGAGGGATGGTGCTGGGATGATGACAACCCCGTACTCTCACCGCTACTTTACGGCCGCAAGGACCGACTGGCAGACCGACTGGCACAGGCTTTGGAGGACGCAGGAGTGGTACTGAAGGGCGAAAAGGCACAGAAGACCTGCCCTGCCAACGCCAAAGAGCTATGCACGAGGACGCACACCATAGAGCAGGTTCTGCACCGTATGCTGAAGGAGAGCGACAACCTCTATGCCGAGAGCATGTTCTACCAGCTTGGACTGACCAAGGGCAAGCCCGCTACCGCACGCAAGGCGAAGGGCGTGATAGAGGAAGTGCTGCGCAAGACGGGACTGGCATCACGGCCGCACCGCTTTGCTGATGGTTCAGGACTGTCGCTGTACAACTACGTTTCTGCCGAGATAGAGGTAGCATTCCTGCGCTATGCTTATGAGAACAAGGACATCTACGCCTATCTCTACCCCGCCCTGCCAATAGCGGCAGTGGACGGCACACTCGACAAACGCATGCACAAGACGGCAGCGGCAAGGAACGTACACGCCAAGACGGGTACTCTGTCGGGCATCAGCAGTCTGGCAGGGTACTGCACAGCTGCCAATGGTCACGAACTGTGCTTTGCCATAATAAACCAGGGCGTAATGCGCAGCGCACCTGCCAAGACATTCCAGAACAAAATATGCGTCGCCATGTGCAGATAAGCCACCCTATAAAAAAACATCCACTTATGAACCAAAGAATAATACTGTCCAAGGACCTGCAAGCGGAACTGACCGCTGCCATAGAGAACTGCGAACACGACAGAATCTTCATCCTCACCGATACCACTACGGAGAAGCTCTGCCTGCCAATGATAAAGGACTATCCCTGCCTGGCAGATGCTCACTATATTACCATAGGTGCCACCGACGTGGAGAAGACACTGGAGAGCACAGCCCACGTATGGCAGTGCCTGCAAAAGGGCGGTGCTTCACGCCACTCGCTCCTCATAAACCTCGGCGGCGGCATGGTGACAGACCTCGGCGGCTTTGCCGCAAGCACCTTTAAGCGCGGCATTAACTTCATCAACATACCTACCACGCTGCTCTCCATGGTCGATGCAAGCGTAGGCGGAAAGACTGGCATCAACTTCGGAGGACTGAAAAACGAGATTGGCGTATTCAACGACTCTAAATATGTCATCCTCTGCACAGAGTTTCTGAAGACACTGGACGACGCAAACATGCGCTCCGGCTATGCCGAGATGCTGAAGCATGGTCTTATCTCCAACCAGACACTATGGAACGAGCTCGTGGCATTCGACATCACACAGCCCGACCTTGCACAGCTACAGCGTATGGTGGCAGACTCCGTCGCAGTAAAGGAGCGCGTAGTGGAGCAAGACCCTCACGAGAACGGCATCCGCAAGGCTCTGAACCTCGGTCACACCATGGGACACGCCTTCGAGTCATGGGCTATGAGAAAACAGAAGCCTATACTGCACGGCTATGCCGTGGCTTACGGACTGATACCGGAACTGTATCTCGCCGCTACCAAGACGGGATTCCCCGTAGAGACAATGCGCGAGGCGGTACGATACATACGCGACGTCTACGGCATTCTGCCCATCACCTGTGATGACTACCCTGAGCTGCTCGAACTCATGACCCACGACAAGAAGAACACGGCGGGCGTAATAAACTTCACCCTCCTCGGCGGCATAGGCGACATACGCATCAACCAAACCGCCACCATGAAGGAGATGGAAGAGGCTATGGACTTCCTGCGCGAAGGATTGTAAGGAGTGTCTATACAACAAAAATAACATACAACAACCGTCTGATAGTATCAAAAAGTTAACAGAAAGGTTAAAATCCTTGCTTTTTGTAAAATAATTGCCCGTATATATTTGCAATATAATAAAAAAGTAGTAACTTTGCAGATGCAATAAAAAAATACAGGCACAAAAATTTATGAGTAAACTGATAAAACCACACGATTACAAGGCTCTGCTTGACATGAACCAGACGGAGCAGGGCATAAAACTCATCAAGGAGTTCTTCCAGCAGAACATTTCCACAGAGTTACACCTACGCCGTGTCACCGCACCTCTGTTCGTACTGCAGGGTCTTGGCATAAACGATGACCTCAACGGTGTAGAACGTGCCGTTACTTTCCCCATCAAGGATCTTGGCGACCAGAAGGCAGAAGTGGTTCACTCTCTCGCTAAATGGAAGAGACTGACACTCGCCGAGTACGGCATAGAGCCAGGTTACGGCATCTACACAGACATGAATGCTATCCGTGCAGACGAAGAACTGGACAACCTACACTCTCTCTATGTAGACCAGTGGGACTGGGAGGCTGTGATGACCAAAGAGCAGCGTAATCTGGACTTCCTCAAGAACGTGGTGAAGCGCATATACTCAGCCATTCTGCGCACAGAATATCTGACCTGCGAGACATACCCGCAGATCAAACCTTTCCTGCCTCATGACATACACTTCATCCATAGCGAAGAACTCCTTCAGATGTATCCAGACCTCTCACCAAAGGAGCGTGAGGACGAGATATGCAAGAAGTATGGTGCTGTGTTCGTAATGGGCATTGGCGACAAGCTCAGCAATGGCGAGAAGCACGACGGTCGCGCTCCTGACTATGATGACTGGACCACTCCTAATAGCGATGGTTACAAGGGCCTTAACGGTGACATACTTATATGGTATCCAGTGCTGCAGCGTTCTTTCGAACTCTCTTCTATGGGCATACGTGTAGACAAAGAGAGCCTGCTGCGTCAGCTGGAGTTGGAGAACAAGATGGAGCGCAAGAACCTCTTCTTCCATCAGCAGCTGCTTAACGACAAGCTGCCTCTCTCTATCGGTGGCGGCATCGGTCAGAGTCGTCTCTGCATGGTACTCCTCCACAAGGGGCACATCGGTGAGATTCAGGCAAGCATCTGGCCAGAAGAGCAGCGCAAGGAGTGCAAGGCTCTCGGCATGAACCTTATATAAGCTATAACATCAATAAAATATGCGAGGAGCGCAGGTCTTGGAAGACCTGCGCTCCTTGTGTCTTTTATTGGAATTACTCTACTGTCAGTTTGTATGACGACACATTATTATCTTTTACTAACTTAACCACATAGCAGCCTGGCAGAAGAGAGCAAGAGGTAGAAGCAGCCGAGGTTTCGAGCACCTTCCTGCCATCAGCATTATAGACTGCAAGATGGTCGAAAGAGCCCTTCACGCTGACGTTTGAAGAAGAAAGGCTTACCTGCACCCCATCCACAGCAGATACGGTTGCAATACCAGTAACAATGTTATTGTAATCAATGTCACTAAGCCATTTCGCTGTCATGCTGTGACAAGATGATACCTGCGAAGAATGAATCCATAGATTAGGATTTAGGAAATCACCATTGGGTACCAACCGTCTGGCATCTGCCACCACACTGCTGATACCACTACTGACACTGGAAACTACCAGACCGATTTTCTTGCCTGCCATCTCCCTACCATACTGGAAGAGGAAACTCTGCATTGGCGCAGCCATGTTGCTCCACCACAATGGGGCAGCAACTATCACCACATCATAATCACTCATATTCACATCTACTGGGTCGATAGCGGGATAAGAAGATGCATCATCGGGATGATTGCGAATCGCAGAGATCAGAGCACTGCCGATGGCATAATTATTAGCAGAATAGTCAAGTCCTTTCTCGACAGGTTCCACTCGTATTACGTCGGCATCTATCTGTGTCAGCATATCTGTTACGATACGATGCACATTATTGGTATAACTGTAATACACTACCAGTGTCTTGGCACTGGCTGCTATGACAGACATCCAGACTACCATAGCAAGAAACAACCTTTTTCTCATCTTCAAAACTTAAGTTTTTATTCCATGTAATTATTCAGTTTGCTTGCAGGGTTCAGCGGCATCTGGTCGCATAGCTGCAATGACTTCACCATGTGCAGTGTGCCCTGCTTGTACTTTTGGAAATGAGCCGACGCAACGTGTTGCTTATATGCCTCCTGACTTACATAGGTCTCCAATATGGTAATGCGGAAAGGGTTCTCCTTGTCACTCACTGCATACATAGTCAATACGCCTGGTTCTGTGCGCAAAGACACCTCTCCCACCTCGGTAGCAAACTTCATATATTCCTTGAGATACTGCGGCTCCACCTCTATCTTGGACAATCGAATAATGCCATCAGGCTGCATAACCTGCTTGGCACACATCGTAGGAGCCTTATCCAGACGAAGGCACTTACCGATAATCTCGCCTGTTGCGATATACGAATAGGTTGGGAATTCAAACAATACTGGCTTCAACTTGGTATAGTCGAGTTTGCCATCACCATCGAGCACATTCTCGTCGGCATATGTATGATTAATCTTGCAGATGAAATTATCAAAACCATCTGACTCGTAAGTATCGATCACCTCACATTCCATCGTGAGCGGTGACAGGTCAAGGACTGGCGTGCCATCCTCGCCTAAATGATAAGGAAATGCAGCTGACTTATCCACCTCTGCTCCGCCCACGCTACCTACATAGTCAGCCTGTGGCAACATCTCACGACTTACAAGGTTGACAGAGAGTTTACGTTGCTGTATAATGCCCTTATTGGTATAATGGCTCTTGCTCATACTCACCATTACACGGTCGTGACCAATTATTCCCGTATGACCGATTATCAGCCAGTTTGGTTTGCCATTAACGATCGCTCCCACAACTGTTAGAGGCTTTGGATAGAGAGCCATGAGGCTTCCCAAATCTTTCTTTCTCATAATGTTATCTTTTGATTCATTGTTTTGTAATATCACTGCTTCTTTTTCATCTTTCACAGCTTTATGCTGGGCAAGGGAAGGAACGCTACCCAAGAGCATCGCCATCAAGATTACTATACTTGCTAACCTTCTGTTCATACTAATATTTTATCGTTAGAATAAATCCGTTACACTATTTATCAATCTGACTTTCGGTGAACGGGTCGGCACGATGTCCCATGAGGTGAATCTGCGCATACTCCTTGTCAAAATCTTCCATTTCGTATGGAGTGAGTCGAACTTTGGCGGCTCCCAGAAAGTCATCAAGATGAGCAGAATTCTGTCCCTCTTCCACACCAAAGCCGAACTTGGTTTCTATCTTCACCTTGTCACGAAATGGTTGTAAAGCTTCACCGACCCACTCTTCGCTGGTATAAGGACCATACACCTCTGCCGTATCAAAAAGCGTCACTCCCTGTTCGTATGCTCTACGAATCAGGTCTATCATCTCTTTCTTGTCATACTTTCCACCATAGTAGCCCACCATAGGCAGACATCCCAAACCAAAGGCAGATGCATCCATGCCGCCTAATTTGCGGTATTCCATTCGAGAGGATTCTGCATGTTTCTGATACTCTCTTTCCTAATACTTGGTGCCGTTGACGTAGACTCTGCGAATACCCTCAATAGTCCCGTCCACTCCACCTGTAGCAAGTAAAGCCGTCATTGATGTTCTTTTTAAGAAATCTCTTCTGTTCATAATTACACCTTATTATTTTGTCGCATGAATCAAGTCACGAATGATTTGCAGCTCATTCTCTTCCAATTTCAAATCAGAAAGGTGGTCCATCAGATACCGAACCGTGGTATGATGACGCTCTGATATATATATCAACACTTCATCTTGGAGTATCTTATCTGAAATGCTATTACTCATTACTTCTATTACGCCTCTATTTTCCTGATAAATCTTGCTGGCACACCGCCTACCACCGTATTTGCAGCAACATCCTTATTCACAACTGCTCCTGCCCCAATGACGGCATTGTCGCCAATCGTCACTCCTTGTAAGATGGTTGCATTGGAACCAACCCAAACATTCTTGCCCAAAACTATAGGAGCAGGAAAGGTGTCCCTGCGAGTAGCTGGTGACAGGTCGTGATTAAGCGTGGCAAACACTACATTATGCCCTATCTGGCATCCATCCCCCAACACTACGCCACCATGGTCTTGGAAATGACAACAAGCATTGATAAAGACTTCCTCACCAACACTGATATTCTTGCCAAAATCAGTATAAAACGGTGGAAAGACACGTAACGAGTGAGGCACTTGGCTACCGAACAGTTCGGACAACAGGGCTCTGACTTCGTCTTGCGTGTGATAGGCTGTATTCAACAGAAAGGTTATACGACGGGCCTCATCGCTCTTGTCGTGCATAAACTGACGGATTTCCTCCGTTTTCAGTGCTTTTTTAGTCTTTACAAATTCTTTAAACTCAGATATCTTCATATTATTAGTGTCTATATATTCAGGATGCGTAGTAACGTTCCGTCCTTTTTATTTTGCTGGTTACAAAATTACTTTATTCATAATAGGCAGACTTAACTATAATAATGGTAAACTTATCGATTTTTACGGTTTTGTTTATTCTTGAGGATTTATTCACTTTACAACTTGTTTTTTCCAGAAGATTTTTATTAAATTTGCAACTACTTACAAGATACAAAGAGCAAGATGAGAAAAATACAGAAAGTAAGAAATGTAAACGATTATATCAAGAATATCGGTGGAAAAGAGGAGCATCCCCTTGTCGGTGTGGTGGACTACAAGGAACTGTCTCCTATCCCTCACTGTCTCAACAACTATTGGGTGTATGGTATCTTCATGCACAAACATCTTTCTGTTGACTTGACATACGGCTGCGGCAAGTACGATTACAAGAATGGAGGTACAATCATCTGCGTGGCTCCAGGTCAGATAGGTGGCAAGGAAGACAATGGTGAACGTATCGACCTGGACGGCTATGCGCTGCTATTTCATCCTGACCTGATCCACGGTACAGGGTTGGAGAAATCAATCAGTGACTATTCTTTCTTCGATTACAGCACTAACGAGGCACTGCACACCACTCCCGAAGAATATGATATTCTCCAGGAACTGATGCGACATATACGAAAAGAACTTCAAACGAGAAAAGATGAGCAGCAAGATGCCATCATAGTGGATTACATCAGTTTGCTGCTGAACTATTGCAAGCGATTCTACGAACGCCAATTTATGACAAGGAAATTGGAGAATGTAGATATTCTGCAACGTTTTCGTAAGATATTAGAGGAGTATTATAAGGAAGAAAAACAGTTCAAGAACGGTTTACCAAGTGTCAGTTACTGCGCTGACAAACTATGCATGTCACCTGGCTATTTTGGCGATTTGATAAAAAGGCACACGGGTGCTACCGCCATTAGCTACATTCACGACTTCATTATCCAAAAAGCTAAGAACGCCCTTGCAGCAGGCGAAACTGTCACCAATGCCGCATACAATCTCGGCTTTGACTTTCCGGGTCATCTAAGCCGCCTCTTTAAGTTGAAAGAAGGAATCTCACCTTCTGAATATCAGAACAAAATAAAATAGGTCCTACTTGTCTTCCTCAAACCTTTCATGGCTCTTGTGTCATAAATATGCTCTGGTTGAACGAACCTAAAGTGATGAAGACTGAAAGATAAGCCTGGATTGGTTTTTACAAACACTATTATAAGTACCTAACATGAAGGACATAAAAACATCAGGATATAACATAAGAGAGATACGCCAGTCAGACGATGCAAGTCTGCTGAAGATAGCGAGAAGCGCCTTCGAGGAGTTCGGGGCACCGCTGACGGGCTCCGTATACTGCGACCCGCGAATGGAGCATCTCTCCTCGGAATTTAGAAGAGAAGACGCTAAATATTGGGTTATAGAGAATAAAGGAGGCGAGATTCTCGGTGGTGGCGGCTTTTACCCCACAGAGGGTCTGCCAGAGAAGATGGCAGAAGTAGTAAAGCTGTATTTCTCTCCTGCCCTGCGAGGAAAGGGCTACGGCAGGAAGATGCTTTCGCTAATAGAGAAAGAGGCAGGAGACATGGGATACAGACAGCTGTACATAGAGTCTTTCCCTGAATTCGCCAAGGCAGTCAGTCTGTATGAGAAGGCAGGGTTCAGACACATCAGCCATGCGCTGGGCAACTCCGGTCACCCTGCTGTTACCGTATGGATGACAAAAAAGATAAGCTTTGATTCATGATGGCAGGTAAGTGAATACTTACAATACCTGCATATAAAAAAAGCGGCTCACACGTAGACAGGACGTCTGCCTATGAGTGAGCCGCACATTTATGAGGCGAATGCACACTGGGAGGGCAGGTTTGCAACCTGCCCCAAAAGCGATAACACAATCTTAGTTAGTGGTGAGGAATAATCCTCACCTCCATGCAACGCTCGCTTATGAATCAAACCATTACTCCTCAAAATCAAGACAAGTACGCTGTACGGTGTATGGACGCACCTTGGTATTGGCAACCTCTACGTGGGCAGGATGCACAGCGTATGCCTTGAGAGCATCGAATGATTCGAGGGTGCTGTCAAGCATCACGTCGCAGTTAGAAGTCTCCAAGCGACCATCTACATTCACCTTTACGTCCACAAGTCCGGGCACCTTGCCCTTCAGACCTTCCAGACCAACCTTGATGCCAGCCTTGATTTCTTTCTTCTCAGCCTCTGACAGTTCAGGATTAAGAGTCCAGAGTATAATGTGTTTTACCATTTTTCATTTAGTTTTTACAGTCGTTATTACTTGTCAGCACACATCCATGTGCTGGTATCAGCACCATAGCGTTACACCAGGAACAGTTCTGTAATGAATACCACCGCACAGCATATCAATGCCACAGGGAACAGTCCCAACCCGAATACTGCTGCAATAACGCCGAGCACGAGTGCCGCCAGGCCTGCTAAGGGGGTCTGCGTGGCACTGACGATAGCGGGGAACGTCATTACTGCAAGTGTGACGTAAGGCACATAGTACAGGAAGCTGCGCAGAAATGTATTACGTATTCTACCTCTGATGAGCACCATCGGTATAACGCGGATGAGGTTTGTCACCACAACCATGATGGCAAGGTATGTAAGTAGATGCCAGTTCATTGCGTTTCCTCCTCTTCCTTTTCCCTTACCGGCTTTATGATTGCAGCGGCAGCAGATATTATTATGGTGAGCATGATGGTTCTCGTACCTGCGCTCATCGTTGAGACAACAGGCATGACAGCGCACAGTCCACTAAGCACGAAGCTGGCAATGACAGCCAGTCCAACGGCTTTATCTCTGCGCGATGGCGGCACAATGATGGCGATGAACATGCCATAGAGCGCCACGCTAAGTGCCGAGACTATGTTTGTCGGCAGCACATCGCCCGCAACGATGCCCGATGCGGTGCCCGATGCCCAGAAGATGGTGGATATAGCGGCTGCACCATAGGTATAGGCAGGGGCGAGATGCCCGGGATATGCTATGGAGATGCCGAAAATCTCATCGGTCACACAGAATGCCACCATTATGCGTTTAAAGAGCGATGTGCCCTCGGCAAACTTCTGGGAGAGAGCCGTGCTCATCAGCAGATAACGCAGATTGGTGACAAGGCTCATGCCTACTACCTCCGCATACGTGGCTGAAGCGGCAACAAGCGTGTACACACCATATTCTCCTGCTGACGCCCTGGTGAAGAAGCTTCCTATGAATCCCGGCAACGTGGAGATGCCAGCATTACTGGCTATTATGCCGAGCGAGAAAGCGACAGCATAATATCCCAACGCTATGGGGATGCCGTCACGCACACCATGAAGAAATATTCTGTTCATAATTACCAACCGCCCACCGCTCTTGGGGCAATGGCAAGCAAGCATTCACTTACATAACATTACCCTCAAAGCGGCAGGCAGTATGTTCTTCTTTATCTTTTTAGTCCTCAGCAGCGAGCTTCTCGCGGATAGCCTTTGTCTCTGCCTCGTAGCCAGGCTTCTCAAGAAGGGCAAACATATTCTTCTTGTATGCCTCCACACCTGGCTGGTTGAAGGCGTTGACGCCAAGCAGCTGACCTGAGATACCGCACGCAAGTTCGAAGAAGTAAATAAGCTGGCCGTAGTTGTATGCGTCAAGACGCTCGATAGAGATGAGGATGTTAGGCACTCCACCATCTACATGTGCCAGACGTGTGCCGAGCTCCGCATTCTTGTTAACCTCATCGATATGCTTGCCAGCAAGGAAGTTCAGACCGTCAAGGTTCTCGGCATCAGAAGGGAAGAGCAGGCTACGCTCTGGCTTTTCTACAGAGATGCATGTCTCGAAGATGGTACGCTCGCCATCCTGAATCCACTGCCCCATTGAGTGGAGGTCTGTAGTGAAGTCGCATGATGCAGGGAAAATGCCCTTGCCGTCCTTACCTTCAGACTCGCCATAGAGCTGCTTCCACCATTCTGCATAGTAGTGCAGCTTTGGCTGGTAATTGATGAGTATCTCTATCTTCTTGCCGTTCTGATAGAGGGCGTTACGTGTAGCTGCGTAGATTGCTGCAGGGTTCTGCTCGAATGGTACGTCGATGGCGCACTCCTTCTCCATAGACTGTGCGCCAGCCACAAGCTGCTCTATATCGATACCTGCGCAAGCAATAGGGAGAAGCCCTACTGGAGTGAGGACAGAGAAGCGTCCGCCTACGTTGTCTGGTATGATGAACGAGCGATAGCCTTCCTTGTCTGCACAAGTGCGGGCAGCACCCTTCTTGGCATCAGTAACGGCTACTATCAAGCCCTTGGCAGCCTCTTTGCCTACCTGTGCCTCAAGCTGTGTCTTGAGAAGACGGAAAGTGAGGGCGGTCTCGGTAGTTGTGCCCGACTTTGAGATATTGATGATGGCGAAAGTCTTGCCCTTCAAGTATTCTGTGAGCTCAGAGAGGTAATCCTCACCGATGTTGTTGCCTGCAAATACGACAGCAGGAGTCTTGGCATCCTTGACAAGCCATGCAAAGGAGTTCTGCAGACCCTCAATGACTGAACGTGCGCCAAGGTATGAGCCTCCGATACCTGCCACTACGATAACCTCTGCCTTAGAACGGAGATCGGCAGCCACTTCCTTCACCTGAGCGATGAATTTAGGGGTGATAGAAGATGGGAGGTGGAGCCATCCGAGGAAGTCGTTTCCAGGAACGGTACCTTCTTCCAAGCCCTTGCGAGCCTCGTTAACCTTGTCTTTCAGTGCCATTACAGCACCAGCAGGAAGAAACTGCTGTGCCTTTCTGATGTCTAATGAGATGCTTTTCATTGTCTTATTTATTTGTTGTAAAATAGTCTTGTGTGTTAGTATCCTATGATTGTACTGGCAAAGTTACTAATATTATTTTGTTCCGCCAAATGTCTTCGCTCCAAATCAGCGTACGGACAATAAAAAAACGACATAAACATTTGTATATGCAACTACAAACGTTTATGCCGTTATTCTCCCCTTACGGTTATAGGCATGCCAAACTTGGCTTGATGGTTGAAAAGCATGAAACTGTGCATTACCTCCCATGAGGTGGGACAGACCCAAAACTACAACCTAACACCCATAACCCAGGTACAAGGTATATCTCTTACTTCTTCAGATTACCGTAGCGGTTCATGAAGCGGTCTACGCGACCTGCGGTATCAACGAGCTTGCTCTTACCAGTATAGAATGGGTGTGAGCTGCTTGAGATTTCGACCTTTACCACTGGGTAAGTCTCGCCTTCAAACTCTACTGTGTCGTTAGTCTTGCAAGTAGACTTTGTAAGGAACATATCGCCGTTGGACATATCCTTGAATACGACGGGGCGATAGTTTTCTGGATGAAGATTCTTTTTCATTTCTTTGTTTTGTTATATGTAATAATAAATTGCGACTGCAAAGTTACTAATAATCAGCGAGACTACAAAACTTTACTGTATTTTTCTTAACATTGCGCCTACTCTTTTAACATTTCGTTACATCTACATATTTTTTTCCTCTTATTTCTTGCTTATGCAAGCGGCAAAGCCGATGTATTGCTTATGCAAGCGGCAAAGCCGATGTATTGCTTATGCAAGCAGCAAAGCCGATGTATTACTGACCGTCACGCATACCCAATCCCACTTTCCTTTCTTGTCATTGTAGCTCAGCACCGCCAGTGCAGTTACGCTGTCACCATTCCCTGCACCACAATTACGAGCTATAAATGGAGGCACGAAACAATCTTTACCTTTCCGCTTCAAGAAAGCATAAGGAGTCCCCAGCTTATGCATGAACGTTCCTTCTATTTTTCTGATATATGTAAACTGCTGCTCTTCCAGGCCGCTGTCATCAATCTTCTCTGCACTGTATATATCGATACCTTTTTGCTCCCCACCCTTTGGCATCCATCTGATTTTCAGCAAAGTTCCGAGTACGACCTTTACACCTAACGTTTTCAGGCGTTCCTTGCTTCTCTTCTGCTGACCATACACTATTATGGCATACTTGCGTTGATAATCCACATACACCACCACAGCGATACTCTCCTGCATGTCCCTCTGTATCACCTCATCTGTCAGCTTCCTGTAGTCTAAAGAATCACTGTCATCAGGAACTGCTTTCGATATGAGTGTCTCCCTCAGCATGCACTGCACTTCATAGGCAGGCTGTCTGTGCTCCATAGCACAACACTGCACTATCTTGTCCAGATGATAATGCGCCCGTGGGTAGTCACCCATATTTCGATATATTCTCGCCAATTCCGCACGTATCTTTGTAAGGAATGCCTCATCGCACTTGCAATGCACTGCCCGCAGCAGGCACGCCAACCGTCTCTCAGGTTCGTCTTTGAACACATCGCCCAATAGTTGCCATGCCCAGAACTCGTTTCGCTTTTTCATTAGGAACGGTATTACCATTGCCAGTGTCTCCTCTTTGTTTCCGCCCTGTGTCATCAGCAACTTGCCGCAGAAATATCCAGGATATGCCATCTCTGAATGTTCCTTTGCCAACGTCTCTATTTTAGGAATAAAAGCCTTTATCCTCTCTTCATCTTTCTGGTGTATTACGGTTCTGGCATACGATATATACACCTGCTCTGCAAGAGACATTATGCTTTTGCCATTATCCATTTTGAACGGCAGATAGTCCTCTGGCATGAGATTGTCAAAGTTCCACCAGTCATAAAACTCCACCAACCTGTCCCACCAGTAATGCGCCTTCACCGTCTTTACCAAAGCAGAGTAAGCCTTTGACGGAGCAAATGTATATTGTGAGAGGAAGTCAAAGACACTATCCAGCATACTATCGTCACCTTTTGCAGTCCCTTCCACAATGCTGCGTATCTCCCACAGTATATTGTCAAACAACATACTGTCACCCTGCGGTGTCAACATGTTCAGCTCACGCATCACCTCTATAGCATCCATGGCCTTACGGGCTTTTTTCTTGATTATTCTATCCTTGGCTATATAATACAACACCCATCCCATGGCACGCTGTGTCCATACGTCCTGCGAACCATTGTCAAGTTCTTTCTTGACAATCGCATACGCTGCAGGGGCTTTGCCCTCCTTACACATTTGTGTTATATCCTTTATGTGTACCATCACTCTTTGAAATGCTTTTGTATATCGTTGATAACTTTTTGTAAGTCCTTATCTTCCTCACCTATCAAAGACTGTGGCTTGGCATAGGTTATAAACCCTTTTTTGTCGACATAGAACTTCAGGTATGACATCGTACCTGAAGTATACATGTAATAATTCACACTATAGTCTTCATGTTCCACCACATTGGTTATCAAGACATTCAGACCATCGCAAGCAGAACGAATGAGAGTGTATATTCTTGCATATACTTCCCCCGATGGAACATAATCAAAAATCAACGGCATAGCTCGTTCATTGTCAAGCATCTCTTTTACCAGCACTGTATGATGCGTGCGTATCTCTGGCACGGCAGGTCTGAATATTCCCGCGCCATTATAAGTAATGTCATATCGTTCCACCCCGTCTGGAGTCATTATGTAGTAGATATCCTTGTACTGTTGACATTCCACCCTCTCTACAGAAAACTGCGAGTATTCCAGGTTTCTCCTTATACACATATATTTGGCATGTAGGAACAAAGGCGCGCTGTCGGCATGAAACGGTGACTTTTCCACATTCCCGAACACCCGGCATTCTTCGTCTATCTTCTTGCATTTTCCTATAGAGTCCATTCTAAACTTCTCAAAGGGAGTGATATGCGGAAGATTTGCAATATATAACATTTTCTTTGAACGTGTTGTCGCCGTATACGCCCAGCGCAAACAGTCATCACTCAGCCCCGTCCTGCCGCTATAATCTACAAAGACATTCGCCCATTCACCGCCCTGACACTTGTGACCTGTAACGGCATAGCCATACTTCGCACGCAGGCAATTGTAATACTCGTCTGCCGCCAAAGCATCCGCAAAAGATTTCGTTCCAGGTTCCAGTTTTGGGTATCTGATGCAGAAGTTTATATACAATGCCTTCATTTCATCCACAGTCAAAGACGGCTTGCCGTTGTTTAATAAATCCAACAATAACAGACAACCAGACGGCAGCCCATTAGCCCCCCTCACCGTTATTCTCATGAACTCCTGCCGTATTGTCTTCTTCACTTTATTTCCGCCCTCCTGTATGTACACTGGAGTGTTAAGCACCTTTCTCTCTCCTATTCCCTCTACGAGAACAAACTCACCATTCATTCTGTCCAGACCATAGTTATTCTGCACCACCATCAGAATATCCCCTACTTTCAATTCTGGAGATTTCTCCTTATACAGTCTTTCTCTTATCTCCTGGTTATACTCCATGGCGCTTCTATTTGAGAAACATATCATGACACAGTCATTTCTCTGTGTCTGCGACCTTGTCTCTATATATTTGTCCAGCAAATCTTTCGCACCGCCCAAAGAAACCACCTCTCCTTCTTTCTCCTCAAACACCAGGTTATTTCTCGTCTCACTCCCAAGCAGTTTCCTTATCTTCATGGCATTTCTCAAGACGATGCTGTCACCATCCTGTCTCAACACCTCTGTCAGTTCCTCCTCTATTACTTTCATCCCTCGGGAAGTAAAGTATTCCGCATTGAGCGCCTGCGATACGTTCTCGCCTACAGGTGGCAACTGCGCAGGGTCTCCTACAAAGACAAGTTTTCCACCAAACGAGGGCTTGACGAAAGTAAGCAGGTCTTCCATCAAATTGCTTGTACCAAATACGAAAAGTTCTTGCTCTACTTTTCTTGCTGACAGCATAGAAGCCTCGTCCACTATCACGGCCACCTTTTCATTCACCGACATTATCGGGAATACATACTTCATATCTTCCCTACTGTCATTGTCGGTCTCTATTCTTTCAAAGGAGTATATGCCTTTATGTATCGTAGAGGCTGCCATCCCGGTCTTCTTCCCCAGGATACGAGCTGCCCTGCCCGTTGGAGCCATAAGCAGCACCTTTCTTAAGGTACTGATATACTCTGCTATCTGTCTTACCATTGTAGTCTTGCCCGTTCCTGCATATCCACGCAAGATAAAAACGGAGGCATCACTACTCATGAACTCTTTTATTCTATTAAGTATATGCTGTTGTTGCGAAGTAAACTTTATCATATTCATTAAATGTCTCATGGCAATTTTTCTGCCCTCAAAAGAACAGCGTGCTTTTGCTGTGTGTTATCACGTCCAGCTCAATCTTCTGACCTATTATCTTCATCATGCGAAGATAATCTGTAGTGACGGGCAACACCAATATACTGTCATTGTTGTCATAAGCCTGCTGCACCTCGGCAAGGTCCGTCTGTATCTTTCTGTATACATCCACCGAGGTATCTGCCAAGAAGATGGAACGCTGTATCGGGATGCACCCCATGCGCTTCAGATACTTGTGAACGAGAGTCCTAACCTTGTTGCTCTCTATGTCATACATCACGAAAAACACCATATATCCCTCCTCTTTCTTGTTTCTTTCCACTATACCCAGTATCCGTTTTACCCTCACTTCCAACGGCTCCATGTCCTTGTCTTGAACATAATGGTCTTGAGACTGAGAGACAGAAGAGTGCAGCATCGCCTTCTTCAGTTTGGCTACATGCTCTTCCAACGGCAGCGGCGGTTTTGGTTTCCTCGGCATAACTACTCTAATAAGACATGTATGGTTCTGTATGGCATAACCTTCAATAGCAATTCTCGTCTATATAATGCTGCACCACCATGGCGGCAACTTCGTTTGCCGCCATGTCTGTGCCTGAGCGAGGCGACTGCACTACCGTAAACCCTCTCTTCCCATAAAAGAGGTTTATCTCCGCCCTTTTGTCTTCAATTGTCATGCGCAGCTTCTTACCATACTGTATATTGATTACTTCCCTCACCGATATATCGTATGACTCTATATATTCCCTCAAGCCTTCTACTATACTATTCAGTGGCTCGGGTACAAACGTGTATCGTTCTTGTTTAGGTTTCTTGCTTTTCAAGCCGAGCTGCTGTTTTATCTCTGCAATTTTGTCTGGCTCAGGTTCTTTGTTGTATTCTCTCTCCTTTTCAGCCAAATCACCTTTTTGTGCTTCTTTCTCTGCCTCATGTTTTAGGTCAAAGGCTTCTTGTACATTCATGTCAGGATTAATATAGTCAGCTATGCACACTGCCTCGGCATCAGGATTATAATATGCCTCCTTGTCATTGCTCATGAAACACGCCCTTGCAACATCACATGTATGCGAGTCCACCACCTGCTGCAAGTCATACTGCCGAGAAAATTTTGCAAGGAAAAGTTTGTAGAACACTTTGTATAGCCCTGCATCGTAACATCTCTCGCTCAAGCGAAACATCACTTTTAGTCCATCACCCCCTGGCGACTTAAAGCACAATAATGTCCTGCAATCACTCTCTATTCTCTCCCTCAATGTCGACAACACTATTCCCTTTTCTGATATATGGTCTATATCTACGACGAAATATTCCGTATATGCAAAGTTCTCAGTCTTTCGGTACGGTGGATTAAACATAGCGCACACGAAGTATGGCAACTGCGTTTTCAATTCTGGATATAACTTAGGGTTGATAGAACGTGCAACGCGCAGTTGTCCCAACAGTGCCATCACCTCCTGACGCGGATTACGCAGTGCGTCGTACAGATGCCTTACTGGCACCTTTACCAAGGCTTCCGAACTGCTTTTTACATTTCTCCCTGCTGAAATCATAGCCTAAATGTAATGTTTGAAACGTTGCGCAAGTTTTTGGGCATAAAGCGACATCTGGGTCATACGGCTACGCTGCGCAGTTCCCTCTCCTACGACCTCTTCAAGATAATCGTTCACCGACTGTATCAATATACGTCGTCCTAATGCTTCAAGCCAACAGGAGCCGTCATTTTTTACGGAATAATGCTCTGTACTTACAATATGCTGCCTTAACAGCATTATGACCACGTAATCTATCCACACCCTGTACAGTTCTATCACGTCATACACGAGTACTGGTCTGTTATAATCATCCCTATGCATTATGCCGATATAAGGGTCTATGCCCGCTTTTATCAGTGCTCCCTCTATTTTTCCATATAACTGTCCATAGCCATAGTTCAACATGGCGTTAGCTATATCCATGGCAGGATGCTGCGTGCGCTTTATAAAGCGATATTCCTCTGGCAAGAACTCATTTACTGCCTCAAAATAGATTTTTGATGAGAGTCCCTCCCATCCTCTCAGTGTAGCAGCAATATCGCTGACTATTGTTCCCGAGACTGAGGCTATCTTTGTTCTGTAATCCTCAAGGCGATTTATGGCTTTGTTCACCACCTTCCTCAGCCCCTCGTCCTGCGTGGCCAGCGTCAACAGCATAGCCTGCTGGTTTTCTATCTTCTGTCGTATTACGTCCTTTATCCACTCCACGGCATCGGAAGAAAAGGAGAATGCCAACTGCCCCTTGCGTATAGTAGAGATGGAACCGTATTTCGGACTCCACACCCTCGCCAACGGCTGACCAGCTCTGTCGGTGAACAATATCTCTATCTCATGCTCCACGGCAAGCAATACTGCATCGCTCGTTATCTGCGCACCCTTGCTAAGCTGTATGGACGTAATGCCAGTGACGGGTATACGTTGCCGCCCGTCAGCATTGTTTATGACGAAGCCCTCGTTGTCACGGCTGATAGACACGCCAAATGTATTTAGAACTATCTCCATATTATCCGTTCCTCCCCATTACGCATTCTTTCACCCATTATACTCTCTAAACCTTTTGAACTCAAAGCGTACGATTTTCTCACCATTATCACCATCAATTACCGACCTCTCTGACGTTGAGCAAACACACGGTATTCCCTTTTCAAGAAGTCCTGAAACTACATAATGGGTAAAAGACATCTCGCCCATTATGTGTACTGTAACCTCGTTATGCTTGTTCTGACTCATGATTCTTTCTATGTACTGCTCTGCCATGCTAGTTATTTCCGCACTGTCGACCTCGGCTGGTATAGCAGGAAATGGCATATCCAGACATTCGCCGTACACTTTTGACGCCTCTTTCTGCTCCGCCGACCATTCTGCATACGGATGATTTGAAAGGTTCAACAGCATCGATGGGCGTTTATCATCCTTGTTATCCATAGACTCAAACAAGGTAAACGCCATATCCACAGCCTCCTCAATGCTTTTCTTTATCTTTCCAGGCTTCATCTGCTTATCTCGCATCGCAGCATGGTTTACTATATTTCTGGTTTCCGTTAGTGAGCTGTACATTGTAACGAGTTCGTCACAGAATAAGGCGTCAGTGTATATCTCCTCCACTTTCCCATCTATTTCCTTGTCACCTTTGGCTTGGTAATTATCAGGATTATTTTCCAAAAGGAGCTCCTTTCTTTTCAATGCTCGATTTACCGTCTCACGGGCCTTCATGTTTTTATAGTCCATACCGAACTTGAAGCACAACACGGTAACTATTCCTTCCTGCAGCCATGTCACCGCAGCCTGATAGTTGCCATGACTGCAGCACAGCCTCGCCACCCGTATCATATTCATCGGGTCTCCGCAACCGAAACCGTCCACAGATTTGCTTATATATCCCAATAGTGGCACTAACGGTTTTATATACGAAGCATCTACATTTGCTATATTTTTCTGAATAAAGTCAGCCTCCTTGCCTTCTACTATCGATGCTCCTCGGTTGTATCGTATATCCTCACACAAATCAGCCAGTTTCCTGCTCATTTTTTTTAACAGTTGGGCCATTTCGTCCTTGCCCTGTGTCTTTTTCAGAATTGGATTTATTGGAATCTCGCAACATTTCGACAAGCAATCAGCATCCCCATGGTTCAAGTAATCAGCAGCTGCAAGTGTCCATTCCTGCAGCGTAGCAAGCGGCGTAATGTCCACAAAATGAGCTTGGTTGGTATCTCTGTCGCGTGACTCGAAGTTACCGTATGTTATGCTCTTCACTATATTCTTCTTCAGTAATCCGCCATAACTACCAAGTACCAGCACCAGCATCGGCAGATAGCGGAAGCCGTGTGTCAAGTCGAAGTACAACTCGTCACCGTCCTGCAAGGCAGAATACAGTATATCGAATATCTGCCATATCTCTTCCTCGTTTTTCCCATCAGGAATGTCAAGCGTAGTGACGGGCATGTCAAGCCCCATGCCGCACAACTCGTCATGCAGCCCTACGTACTCAGTATCTTTACCTTCACGATCCTTTCTCTTGTTACCATCCACGCACCAGTTCAGCTTTCTCGCCTGGAAGGTCAGGAGGATGAGTATCCGGTCATTCTCCGTCCACTCCTCCTTCTTCGTCAGCATCTCTACTGTTGCCCGCTGAATGAAACGAGTCTCCGCTGATGCGAACTCTGAAGTTACATACTGACATCTTCCATAAAAGCCAGTTCCAAGAACCGATATAAAAACCTTTCGTGCCATGCCCTTAAACCTTTAATGTTTCTACTATCTCCGTCAGTCTCTGTGCCAAGTCGTTTTTCGACACTATTATCTCCACATTCTCTTCCCTTCCTTTTTCTAGAAGGTCAGCCCTATCTTTGTTCGGACTGCTCCAAAACGATACCAGCACGGCCTTTGACTTGTAGCTGCCATACGTCTTACAGACACTACTGAGCTTGTATATATTATTCTGGTCAAACTTTCCTGATTTGCACTCTATGAAGAGCAGCGTGTTTCCGAGGTTCACAAGTACGTCTATCTCATTTTTCGTCAACGACTTACTGCTCCTGCCATACGCATTCGAAACACTCTTACTATCAAACTCCACATCAGTCCATATCTCGTACCTGCCTGCACTCCATTCGTTCACGGCATCGGCAACGAGCGTCTCCCACCATCGTCCCTCGAACAGCATCTTGAACGCATCCTTATAGTCGGAAGAGAAGACCTCCACATCGTCATACATGACGACAGCCATATTGCCATTTCTCTCGTATGAGCACCTCTTGTCTCCAAACCTCTTGGGGATGACTTTGTTTTTGTTATACTCTGCCTTTACGCTGTCATACTTTCTCCTTATACAGTCGTACGCCTTGCGTTCCTCTTTTATGAATGTCTCCACATCCCTTGCACACTGCGAACGCTGCGCATCTGGAGCATACACCTCATGTTTCTTCAGTTTCTGCCCCTGCAAGACAAAGAGCGTATTGAAGTCCGTCTTATAGCTCAGAGGTATATGTTCAGATGTGGTTATGTCTATACAATCCATAGAATCCGTATACACCATCTTCGCGTTGTGCCGCTGCGCACACATCATCGCACCGAACGCCATCGGTTTGGTTCCGCCAGTAAGATTGTATATATACTCACAGCTCTCCCCATTGCCAGCATGTATGCCCTCACAAATGCTCAATGTAGCTTGTACATCCACCGGCTGTGTCTCACGCACCTTATATTTCAGCCCTTTTTGTTGTAAGACTCTTACTATACGCTTTATGCTTTCCTTCGAGTCTCTTGTACCTATAATGTAGGTCACATCTGGCTGGAATTCCATTATAGTATAAAACGTGGGCAGCACCTCACGTCCTATAAGTGTGATGTGTATCTTCATATTATGACTTTACTTATACTTCCTTTATTGTGCCAGACCCAAGGCTCACATCCTTGCCCAACCCTATTGATTCTGGTAAACGGACATTGGTCTTGAACGTCAGGTCGAACCCCATCATCTTTATCTCCTTATACTGATACAAGCGAATGTCCGCCACTTCTGTCAAAGCAACCCTCACTCTGTCCTGAAAAACTATTCCAAGGCTCTTGGCCATTGACAGTATGTTGCCCACTATGCATTTCTCTATCAAGGCATATCGCTCCACGATGCTGTCCTTCTCCATATATCTCTGATAGTTCTCCTGGTTTAGCGGGAAGTACTTGTGTATGGCGTACGTACACTCCATCGTCTCTGACAGCAGTATGTCCGTTGTCCTTTTTTCTTTTTGGTCAACCGTCAAGCTGACGTTGCGACGCCCTAAGCGCACATCCAGCGTCTCACCATCTGCCAGCAATGCTTCCACAGCAGCGATGCCAGCTCCAACCCCCATAATGGCAGCCTTACCCCCTACACGCTTATATTGCACAAGGGGGTAGGCATATCTGTAATTGCCATCACCTGCATGGTTATGAAACAATACATCCCGCCCCTCCGTTGCATGAATCATGGCTCCACGCAGCAGGGGGAGCTCCGCCTCGGATATCTCTGCGTCAAATGTCACCAACAGTGTCTCTACTTCTGCCATACTGTCTACCCTTGGATTTTTCCACTATACAGTTCATCTGCTACTTCCTCCGACAAGAGTGCCGATATGCCTTTCCATATCTTGCCGTCTCGTTTTGCCCATTCCTTCGCTTCCTTCTTGTCTGGAGCTGACTTCAAGCGAATGATAGTGGCGCACAGTGCTGCAGCGGCATCATCGTCCAAGGTATCGACTTTCTTCTTCTTCATCCATGCCTTCACCTTGCTTTCGCATATTTTCCAAGTGTTGACCTTGTATTCTCCCTTAGGATTTTTCTCGTCAAGGAGTGTCTCCAGTCCTATATCTGAAGCCTTGGCCTTAATCTGCTGTATCCTCTCGTCCAACAGCTGTATTCTCTCTGGTTCGCTGGCAACGGCGAGGCCGACCGTACTGCGCTGCGAAATTAAAGTTGAGAGCATGCTCTTAGCTATATCCAGATTATTAACATCGTCACTTTTTTCTAACTCTGCGATTTTGTCATAGTCCGATTTATGCTCTTCTGTAAATTCCTTCTCTTTCTGCTTTTGCTCCTCAGCGACTTTCTGAGCTTTCTGAGCTTCGAGGAGTTGTTCCATTTTTTCTTCATACCTTTGCCTTTGCTCTTCAGACACCGCCGACTTAAGCTTCCTTTCGTTTTCCTGCAATTTGAAGAAATTGTTATTTTTCTTGCTTGCTGTATATTCCTTTAACTCCATCAACTTCAGTTCCTTCTCGGCTGCATGTTCTGACGCTATAGCCATCAGTCTCTTCAGCTGAGGAGAATCCAAGAACAGAGTCTCCTCCTTGCTTCTCAAGAACTTGTCTATACATAATTCGAACTCTCCTAAATACTCTGCCTCAGTATATTTCAGTCCATTTAGCGTCATGCTCTGACACACCAGTTTACCCAAACCATAAGACTTTCCGCTTCCTATATTATGCCACACCCCCGCCTGACGATGCAGCGTTATAGCTGACAGCAGTGCCCCGACTTCTACCTTCCGCAGGTTGTGCACATTCACTCGCATCTTGAATGTGCAGCCAGTTGGTATGGCGTTCAGAGTGGTCATTGTGTTTGTATTGCCATTACCCTGCGGTGGCCTCATGGTCGAACTTCCCTTATGTATTCTGTATCGTTTGCGACCACTTATTGCGTCAGCATCCTCATACGTTTGATAGGATTTCCCTTCCTGCTTAATATACAGTGGGTAATATGACGCCTTCGGCGAGCCGAACACTCCATGTATGTCTTTCAACTCATCGTCGCCAACAGTTCTGTCAGCAAACGCATTACCTATCTGCACTCGTCCTTTCAGAGCATCCTGTTTGTTCGTCCATCCGAAGATTGTCTCACACAAGTCCTTGTCATTCTCCCCACACTTCTGCTCCTTCTCTACAAGAGTCTTTACATCATACTTATATGGATAACGTATCATTCGTCCCATGCCCATGGCTACTATACCATCCTCGCCATGATTACCTGGTACGTACGACACGGGGATACTCTCACCCTGTTCCATCAAGTCCAGGAACTTTTCAAAGTCTGGCGTAGGAGCATAGATATCAAGAAATCTCTGCTTTGTGTCACTGTCTATCTTTATTCTCTCTATCGTTTCTGTCGGGATTAGCAATTCATGAAGTTTGTTATGCATCTTTCCTGTAGCAAAGATGCGATACCTCACTCCGTTTTTCGTATAAACGGGGAACCATTCTTTTGCTTTCTCCTTTATTGCCTTGTTCCTCGCCCATGCCGATATCTTGCTACTGTCATTACCAGGAATACTATCGAGCTTTGCATAAGGGGAATACATTCCACGTAACTGCTGTATTTCTATCCGTTCACAACCTGCATTACATTTTTCAAGAATGAAGTCCTCTCCCTTTTGTGACAACCAGCCATAGCATACCTTTGTCATCTGTGCCTGATATCTCTTTCCCTCAGTCAATTTGGTATCATACTCTCTATGTCCGAAGGCTCTGTTGTTATACTGATCCATCTTTCCGAAAGCGAGTATGCTCATCACGCTGCGCAGCATTCCCTTAAGGCTTGAGCCAGGCAGGAAGTAGAGGCGACTGCCATCCGGCTGCATGATGTGCATAGAATAGTTGTTCTTCACGTTGCCCCTGTCATTCACAACGGAGGTGTCGCGTATGAAGAGTGGAGAATCATTACGCCACTCCACCTCTATCCATCCGTCCTCAGCATCTTCAAACGGAATGTCCATCGAAACATCTTTCGACCAATCAGGCAGGAAGACTTGCTTGTTAAGCGGTACAAAATTGTATGGTGATGTTATCATTGCTCCTTCTCCTCTTTTTTGTCAAACCCTATGAATATCATTTTCTGTGGGCACAGTACCTGCATTCCCTCACACATTTCGTCCGCCTTTGGTTCCCAGTATTGCAGGTATCTCAGGCTCTTCACGCCATCTATGCGGTGGGCCACAAATGTTTTCTCAACGCATCGTTCCGACTGCAGGTCCTCATCAGTCACGATGGTTCTGCTCACTATATACCTACCGTCTACATACCGTATATATATGGATTCTCTGCCTGTGTTGTCCCACAAGCATCCCTCCACAATGAAAGGATTCTCGCAGTCGTCCAACACAAGCTCTACATCGGCATCGCCCCGATATACAACTGGCACTTTCTCGTCACTCTTCCAGACGTACCCCTCGTATCTTGCCTTCTCTATCGTCGTCTTCATAGTGTCTCTCCGTTTTTGGTTATCTCTCCTACGAACATGCCGTAGCCCCGGTTGGTAGCACCACCGATTGGCAGCATGCCACACGCAAGCTCATTAAGGCTCTGTTCGAACGCCTTGCATACATCGGTATCCTCCAAGGCACTTTTCTTCACCAGTATCTCAAGCGAATACTCCCTGCCATTGCCGCTCACAGCCTTCTCCTGAAACAATGCGCCATCCATGGCCCCGCCAGTAAAGGCGTCTATCTTCACATGAAAGAATATCTTGTTCTCCATGTCGCCCTCTACAATGTCGTTTACGAGTATGTTGCCTCTCTTTATCTCCTGACCATCAGCTTTTCCGAATATGCTTGCCACGGCTTTATTCTCTCCACCAGTCCTGGCAGCTTCATTGCCTACATACAGTCCGAGGAGCTTGTTATAGTTGTATGCCGTTCTGTGTGCCAATGCTCCTTTCACGGAACTGCCAGGTATCAGCACCTGCGGTTTTGGGCTCATGCGTGGTTTCCCCTCTCTCCACTCAACCACTTTCTCTTCCATTGGAGTATTATCCACCTCATCATCGCCCAATCCAGAGCCTATCATGAAGTAGTCTTGCGGACGCAGCAGCAGACTGTATTTTACCCACTCTTCCTTATCATACCCACTCTTTTTCTCTCCCACGTCATGAAATCCATCCCATGGCATTGCAAGTGATGCGGACTTCTGCAGATAAGCATCAAGATCCTCTTTTTCCCCGAGGTCTAGCGTTGCCGACTGGCATGCCACGACCCTCAGTTTGCCATATCCGCTGCGTGTGCCGCTACCTATGCGCAGGGTGTCTTGGTAAAGCATCCCCACCACCTTTTCAAACAACTCTGTACACGGCTGTTCTGAAAGCAGTTCCATCTCAAACACGAAGCGAGTGCCTTTATACACCACCTCGTTATCAAACTTTCCTGTCTTCTCCGTAGCTCCCTTGTCACCTATGCGCACATGCTGTCGTAGGGGCAGCGTTTGATAGGCAGCATACAGTTCGTCAGTCCAGTCTATCAGCTGTACTCCATCAAGTGCCTTGCCATCAGCCCCAACCATCACCGCATCAGTAAACAGCAGGCTTGAGCCACGACCGCCCTTGCGATCCTGATATCCGAAGAGCAGCCTGTCTTCATCGTCTTCCAAAGCGATGGCATGCCTTACGACACCAGCTATCGAGGTGGCAGGGATGAATGGCAGACCGTTGATATCTCTTATGACGGTACTGTCAGTGATGAGGTCTTTATTGCCGCTGCCTACCGCTATCGGCGTCTCCGCCTCAACCGTAAGGCGTACTATGTTTCTATATGTATATTGCGTCAGTTCCATAAGCCTCTCCATCTATCTTGATTGTGCCATTTTTGCCATCTCTGAGGCAAGGTTTACAAGTGCCTTGCACACTATATCCCCATACTCATTCCGTATGTCAGCACTGTGCATATCTTTAACGAAATCCTTCAATATGTATAGACGTTTACGCTTCTTCCATTGCTCCGCTGCCACGCCATGCGTGAGGTATGCCTTTGGCACTTCTACTACCTTATTATCCTTGGTTGTCGTCTTCGTCTCCTTCTTGTCGAAGAGTTCCTGTACGATTTCTTCATAAGACCTGCACATCATAGCAAAGGTCCTTATACCTCCCCACTGTGATGCAGAAACTCCTCTATACCTTTCCTTGTTCGCCTCCACAAATTCGTTCACTCTTCTGTATACGAGTCTGTCGGCAAGGTCGGTCCTTCTTCTCTCTGCTATGTAGTCCAGCAGCTTAGTTCCTGTCAAAGGCATCTTCGTTTCTTGCTTCTTTTCACTTTCACCGATAGCACGCAGACTGTAGAGAGCCTTGCCATTGTCGCCCTTTGACTCGAGGAAGTCGGGATTGTATATCACCTTGCCAAAGCCCTCATTTCTAAAGCTGCCTACATACTGTGAGTGCAGTTCCGGTTTCTCTTTCACCCTTATCACGAAGACACTGCCCTTCTCTATGCCGCAACGCTCCTGGTCGCGCGTCATACGCTTGCCGTTCCATGGAGCGTACTGGAAGGTGCGCACCTGCGATGCCATCCAGTCCACCGTACCATCAGCCACTCCAAGGTCCGCCGCCGTAGGTTGGAAGGTCGGCTCACCGCTGTCGTCAAGGAATATCAGCCTGCCGTCAGCATACACGGTAACGATGTCATTCTCATGCCCAGAGGTCTCAGCACTATAGGATTCCGACTCCTTATAGTCGCACTCGCTTATCTCTACTGTGCCATACTGTGCCGTGCGTGAGCGTCCTATATGGCGCATGCCAACAAGGTCCCTGCGCACCTGCTCCGCCAAGGCGTCATTATCTACCTCTACATCGAAGAGAAACTCCGCCCCTGCATCCAGCGACTCATAGCCAAACATCTTCTCATCCATAGAGCGACGATTCTTTCTGTCATACGCTGACTTGATAGCGAACGAGCGGTTCAGCTCCGCCAACTGGCCCTTGCCATCGGTAAAGGCATAGAACCCTTCACGACACTGCTTCAGCTGCTGCGGTGTGCCGTTATTCTCCTTGTCAAGTTTGCGATCGTAGAAATGATGAACATAGCACACCTCACTGGCACTCTTCATCTTTGGATAGAACAGTGATGCTGGCACATGCAGCGTGCGCATATTCCCGACACCGTCATGACACACGGGATGGGCATCGCCAAAACGCACCCTGCCGCTATGGAACACCTCCCACGCACTGTCACCATAGTCTACATAATGCAATGCCACTATTCCGAGGAATACGTTTCCTGGTATGAAGTCAAGCGTCCCGTTCACTCCTTCTGTTGCCGCCGAATGGTTCAGTATCACGTCTGACACCAAACGGCACTTCATCTTCATTCTCCTCATTGCATTCCTCCTTCCTTCACATCGCAGCGTCCCAGTCCGCGGTTTCGTTTCAGTCCCATTCTCTTTATTAGCCTCAAAGCCTTGACTATCGCCTCGCGCAACTCCGCTGGCACGTCCGTTATCTGGGCATACAGCGTGCATGGCACAACGGTCTCCATGCTGCGCAGACTGTGTTCCACGGCTACGCCGTCATCATCGATGGCGGTTGTAGCCACTTTGTTGTACAGATACTCCTGAGCCTTATTGCTAACAATGGCGTCATACTCCTTTGCTGAGAGTGTGGCATTGGAGAAGTGCAGGCATCCTGTAGTCTCACCTTCTACGCCAAAAGCGCAGCCCAGCGCTTCCGTCATGTCGGCTTCCTTCCCCTCATACTGCTCGAGGTTGTCCGTGGCCTCCCTTACCAGTCCCTTCAGCGTCTTGCCCGGAATGTAAGGCATACCGCTTTTGTCCTTTATCACCAAGGCGTCCATATCGGCACCTGCAGAGGTGCCCGAACCGCAATGCCACTGTGAATAGAAGCATATCTGATAGTCTATAATGTCTGTATTTTTCATAGAAGCAGGGCTATTTCTTGGTTATCTGGTTATGTATTGTCACCATGGAGAGCACATCAAGGACAGGATAACACCTTTCCATACCTTCTCTTTCTATGCCTTCTGTCATTGCGGAATAGAGGTTCTGCTGATTGCCTGACGCCAAAGAGAGCACTCTCTTGCTATGCTGCCTGGCAGCGTCTACATCATCATGCATCAGCGTTAGCCATTTTCTCGCATTTGACTTTATCGGGTTATTCTCCTCACCCGACAGTTTCTCCACTGTTTCCATGAGCTTCCCTATGGTCCATCTGTCTTTCTGTTCTGTCAGATAATAAGGACCGTAACTCAGAGAATGCCCCTCGGCTGGTGTAAGTTCCTTGGCCTTTATAGTGTTGAAACTCTCCACGAAGCTGCTCTGCACCTTATGGAACATCAAGCAGGATGGTGCCTTATTATCATTCTGTTTCTTCATTTCCTCCGACTTGGCGTCTTTCTTGGCCTGCCCGCACAGAGCTTCGGCAAGCTCATAACCGTAATAGAAAGGATATGATGATTTTATGAACGCTATACCTGCGCATGCCGTCAACGGATGGTGTGTCTCCTTCACTGACTCTTCCTCGAAGAAGTCGAGATAGTTCCTTACAAACTCCACAGCGAGGTCGGCTCGACATACTATCGTGAGATCATCGCCACCTATCACTATCGGACGTATCGGGAGTATTCTGCCGTCAGCCTTATCCAGTATCTCTATATTACGATACGCTCTCTGTGCCGCTTGCTTAGTGGCTCTGTCTAGACTTTCAGAGAATTCCTTGAGCGCATCAGGGTCCTTGCCTATTTTCGCCACTACCTCACCCAATCCGTTGCCATCGGCATGTACCACGGCTATCCAGTCATTTCTGCCTGTAAGGTCCTTGGTATCAAAGCCTATCTCATCATAGTCCACAGCGCGCCCCGTAAGGTCGCGGAACAGCGACTTGTTGACATTTCTTCTCTCCATCACCTCTCTCTTGGCCATGGTGGCACCATCAATGAAGTCTCCTTTATCCACCGCTACTGCTGGCAATCCCGTGGTGCGTGAGCGTTCCATGCCCATGCTACCAACAGCAAGGCTCTTCCACGCCTTGTTGCGCTGGGCGTGCAAACGCTTTTCAAGTTCGTCTATGGCAGAGGCATAATCACTGTCACCGTTCACAGGCACCACCGCCTGACTGACGGTTACACCCGGAGCCATCTCCATCACACGCTTAGGGAAATGCATGACAGTTCTCTCACACTCTTCCCGACTGCTGTAAACGCATTTCACATTCCCAGCGGCATGCACTATAACATTGGAGTTCCCTGCAAACTCATTCATGAAGACATCATCACAAATATTCTTCACGAGTTCGCTCGCACCTATTATCTCCTTCAGTTTGTTAGTCTGAAATATATACTTCTGTATGCCTTGCACGGCAGCGCCATATAAGAACATAGGCTTTATTGTTTAGATTCAGTTTCTCGATTTTAGCAACATATCAATCCAAGGGGCATTTTCTATCTGCTACCTCCATTATAATAAAGGAGCTTTTCACTCCAGCACTTGGCTATCATGTGGCAAATATAACACTTTTTTTTCATTCATTCCTGGTTCATTTTGGTTCATTCTCCCTCTGTTAACATTTCTTAGCCATTCAACCACGAATTATAACTATTCAGCGGTGTTTCCCCAGCGATAATGCACTGGGAGGGCAGGTTGTCCTAACCTGCCCAAAAACGAAAATGTCCTAACCTCACCATGACGTTTCGTTTACTGATGGACAGTATGTACTAAATTTTGAGAAGAGCCACTTTTTTTCATAGCCATCAGAACAGTCTGTTGATGGAAAAACATCCCCGGGGACTTCTGCCTTGCTTAGTTAGAAGACGCTTACCCCTGATCTATACAACCATACGCAAAAGTGTAAAGCCTAGATTTACGAGTTCTCTCGCAGTTCCATAAATCGTTTTCCCATGTAGCGACATCCAACACTTCAACAGAAGTTACCTTTATAGACCTTACACCATGCTCAATGAGACACTTCCACACATCTAATACATATTCACATCCCCAATTGAGGATATCCTGTACTGGCTCACATTCCATTGAGCGAAAAGTATTTGTCTTGGCATCCAGTACTCTCCTGGTGAAGATGTTTGCTGACACCTCTTTAAAAATCTCCTTACCCCTTCTATTTATCCGTAAATACACCGTAGTGTATTTTACAGGCTTTCCATTACGTTCGACGTGAACACCGTTAATAACGAGATCCTGTATTTTTACAGGAAGGTCCTCTATGTTCTCAGGAAGGACGATCTCATCTCCCTGCGAAAGGGAGTTGTCTGGTCTTAGTTGGGTATCCTCTCGAATGGGAGATGCAACCACTTCAGAGGCTGATACAAACTCTTTTTTTACATCATCTTCACTAATCATGATAACACATATTTTTTTTGCACAAGTAATTAACACATTTTGCTGTAACGACCTGTACTTACGCTACAGCAAAGATCTATAGATTATAATACTTTATGTTTCTAAGTTTGACATTGTCTATACTTTCTAAGTTTTGACAAAACACTTTATGCTTGTCTAAATCCTTGTTTTAATGGAAGATGCTCTCTGAGCTATACGACAATCACGGACAACACACAATGCTTTTGATAGTCTTAATCCTTGTTTTAATGGAAGATGCTCTCTGAGTGCGTGCACAAATCGACGATTACGCAGATGTAATCGACGTCTTAATCCTTGTTTTAATGGAAGATGCTCTCTGAGTAAATTAATGTAAGTTTAACGCAAATCTATCAAAGAGTCTTAATCCTTGTTTTAATGGAAGATGCTCTCTGAGTTTTATGGACTCTGGTGCAGAGTATGTATTGGATGCTGTCTTAATCCTTGTTTTAATGGAAGATGCTCTCTGAGCCGTAGGGTAAAGCGATATGAAATTTATCCTTTAGTCTTAATCCTTGTTTTAATGGAAGATGCTCTCTGAGATTGTTGGGGTAAAGCGAATGCTGCAGACAAGTTGTCTTAATCCTTGTTTTAATGGAAGATGCTCTCTGAGAACCAGTTGTTTATGCTGATAGAAGACGCACTGCGGTCTTAATCCTTGTTTTAATGGAAGATGCTCTCTGAGCGACGCAAAGATGTTCGTCGACAACAGTTTATCTGTCTTAATCCTTGTTTTAATGGAAGATGCTCTCTGAGTTTTCGTCTATAGTGATGGTATAGCAGGACTTGCCATGTCTTAATCCTTGTTTTAATGGAAGATGCTCTCTGAGTGATAAGCAAACCAAACTAACATTTGGAAGTGCAGCATTGTCTTAATCCTTGTTTTAATGGAAGATGCTCTCTGAGCTTTCATCGAGAGAGGTGTCCGTTCTATAAAGGTAAGTCTTAATCCTTGTTTTAATGGAAGATGCTCTCTGAGATCAGTGGTGAAACGGTTAGAGATATGGGGGACGCGTCTTAATCCTTGTTTTAATGGAAGATGCTCTCTGAGAACCTGTTAAAGACTTTATGGATAGTGGGTGTGAGGTCTTAATCCTTGTTTTAATGGAAGATGCTCTCTGAGCATCTCACCACTGGTGAGACAGTAAGAGACTTGGGCGAGTCTTAATCCTTGTTTTAATGGAAGATGCTCTCTGAGCTTATAAACATAGTAATTATGTTAAAGGAAGACGTGTCTTAATCCTTGTTTTAATGGAAGATGCTCTCTGAGAACGCAGCATCTCGCGATGATGCGAAAATGTTTGTCGACAAGTCTTAATCCTTGTTTTAATGGAAGATGCTCTCTGAGTGGTGATAAAGGCTTGCCTTGCGAAGTCGTTGGCGTAGTCTTAATCCTTGTTTTAATGGAAGATGCTCTCTGAGTATCCTTTAATTGCTTGTTTATGCTGATAGAAGATGTTGTCTTAATCCTTGTTTTAATGGAAGATGCTCTCTGAGGACAACTCACTTTCGGTAGGAGATGAAATCATTCTAGTCTTAATCCTTGTTTTAATGGAAGATGCTCTCTGAGATGACGCAAAAATGTTTACCGATAATTCACTTTCAGTGTCTTAATCCTTGTTTTAATGGAAGATGCTCTCTGAGATCATTCTTCCTGAAAGTACGGACAATCTCCCTGTAAAAGTCTTAATCCTTGTTTTAATGGAAGATGCTCTCTGAGATCTTGTCATTAACGGTGTTCCTGTTATGAGAGATGGGGAGTCTTAATCCTTGTTTTAATGGAAGATGCTCTCTGAGTGAACGGTCCGCCCTTTTTATATGCAGAAACGCTGTCTTAATCCTTGTTTTAATGGAAGATGCTCTCTGAGGATCGAATCAAAAGCGTCCAGAACTATAGGAAAGTCTTAATCCTTGTTTTAATGGAAGATGCTCTCTGAGCATCATTTATCGAGCGTGGCGTTCGTTCCATAAAGGTCTTAATCCTTGTTTTAATGGAAGATGCTCTCTGAGTCGTATTATACGAAGAGGCAAAGAGATAATGAAGGAGGGTCTTAATCCTTGTTTTAATGGAAGATGCTCTCTGAGGTTCCGGGAAGTACTCCCCAAGAAAGGGGACGTAATGTCTTAATCCTTGTTTTAATGGAAGATGCTCTCTGAGTGGATCGCATCTTACCACAATGGTACATGCGATCAGTGTCTTAATCCTTGTTTTAATGGAAGATGCTCTCTGAGGTTCATAAAAGTATGTCATTCATTACTTTTATATTGTCTTAATCCTTGTTTTAATGGAAGATGCTCTCTGAGACTATGAGTAGAAATCTATTCACATTAGATCTCTTAGTCTTAATCCTTGTTTTAATGGAAGATGCTCTCTGAGAGCGAAAAGGCTATATTCTTAATTATCAAGTTCTTAAAATAATATTTATACACTTTTTAACTTCATGAGAGCAATAAAATGTACCTTTAGCAACCCTATGGTTGATGCAAAGGTAATAAGTTTTTTCATAATGTACAAGAGTTTATTTCTTTTTCCCTACTTTTTTCATAGGGTATTTATTCAGTGGTTCACAAACGGCATTGTAGTTGATATAGGCATGGCAAGAAATGGTCATAAATATAACCTGCCCTCCATGGGCGTTCGCCACATGAGTGATCGTATATGGGGGGCAGGATTATTCCTGCGCCAATAACGTCAAACCTAATTTTTAGAACCACCCTTTATAACAATTTTGGTTCACCCGACATTTCGAGTGATAAGTCCCAGAAAGGGATGCAACAACATAGAACAGGGGCTTTGCCCCTATCTCCCCAGTCATTAACCAACACTCTGCCCCTGTAGGGGGCTTATAGCTTAGCGTAGGGGCTTGCCCCTATGTCAAAATCATGTCAGTCTCTCCGTTCGTGCCCCTGTAAGGGGCTCATATTTCAATGTCGCCTTGTTGTAGTTCCCTCATATGTTGAACTATGAGCCCCTTACAGGGGCACAAGGTGGTGGCGCGTTGTTTGGGTTCATAGGGGCAAGCCCCTATGCTGGACTATAAGCCCCTTACAGGGGCAGGGAGTGATTATCATCATTATATTCATCACTTGAAATGTCGGATGAACCAAAAATTACAGCAGCGGGATAATAGAACTCACCCCGTTAAGTAATGGTGAAAAATAAATTCCGCAATTTTGTACCTGTATTTCTAGAACCACCCTTATACTTTTCTTCTAAGGATTCATACAATGAGTCATCTATTGAGTCAGAAACCCGCTTACGATTCTTAAGCGACATTTTGAGAATTTCTGGTGAAAGCTATTTCTTGTCGTTTTATTGTCTTTTATTCTATCTTCCAATCTGTGATATTGTGAGTCGTCATATCAAAGTTGATACCCACTTTCACGATTGGCAAGCCTATAAGAGCAAATCGCTTAGGGTATTCTTTCTGGTCTATCTGCTTCATCGCTACACTTGCATCTTGGTTTAGCTTCAGCTCCACTATGTAGAGATGGGTGGATGAGCGAAGCACCATATCTACTCTACCCCTTGGTGTGCGAACCTCCACATCTACCATATAGGCTGAGAGCAGGGTGAAGATGACGAACAGCATCTGCTGGTAATGCCCCTCATAGTCGGTATTGTCACAATAAGGCACGGTGGCAAGAAACGTCTGGAGATGTTGCAAGGCAAGCTCCATGTCTTCCTTGTTCAAGGCACGAGCCATGTTGCGAACGGTATTATTGGTGGACACCGTATTTGGAGTGACATAATACGGAATTAGTGCCTTGGTCAATCCGATGCGAACTTCCCTGTTAGGAATGCCCAAGAAGTAAGAGTCATACTCCTTGTCATACCCCTTGATGGTGATATATCCGCTCTGATAGAGGATAGGAGTGAGGGTGGTCATCGTGCCTGCCTCTGTTGGTGCGTCAAAGTCGGAGGCATCAGCTTCCATTCCTTCTGCAAAGTCTGTGTATGCCGTATCGTACTTCTTCATCATATTGATGAGATAAGTTGGCGTGCCAGAGGTGAACCAATAATAATCTAAACGTCCATTCGCCATGGCGTTAAGCAGACTGAAAGGGTTGAACACATCAGGTGACTTGGATGCAAAATGGTAGCCATCATAATAGTCACGTAGTGCCTCTATGGTCTCTTCTCTGTTTTTGCCCAGTTTTTCTCCAAGGTTGTCGATGTCTGCCGACATCTGGGTTAGCAATTCTTCTTTGGTGATACCGCAGACGCCTGCGTATTCTGGCAACATGCTCACATTGGTAATATTGTTCAGTTCACTGAAGATGCTTAGTTGCGAGAACTTGGTGATGCCAGTCAAGAAGACGAAGCGGAGATTAGACTCGCATTTCTTCAGTGGACTATAGAAATTGCGCATTTCTTCACGAATCACTTTCAGTTTGTCAGTCTCGTGCACCACATCAAGCAATGGGGCATCGTATTCATCTATGACAACTACAACCTGCTTACCGGTTTGCTTGTAAAGAGTGTCGATAAGGTTGTTTAGCCTGATGTCGGGGTCTATATAGTCACTCGTTACGCCAAAGCGTTCCTCATTATTCTTTAGAACGAAAAGAAGATAACGACGTAGCGCATCTATATCCAAGTGTTTGCCCCCCGACATGTCGAAGTGGAGCACGGGATATTCCGTCCACTCTTTTTCTAACTTTTCGATGGCAAGCCCCTTGAAGAGTTCCTTTTTGCCCTCAAAATAGCTTTGAAAAGTGGATGTTAACAACGATTTGCCGAAACGGCGTGGGCGACTCAAGAAGAAATGCTTGCCACCGCTATGAGTCATGCGATAGACGTATTCCGTCTTGTCAACATACAGCAGATTACGATTGATAATCTCCGAAAATGTCTGGATTCCCACTGGGTATAATTTCAATGCTGCCATCTTCTTAAGTGTTTGATTTTAACACTATAGTGCAAAAGTAATACAATTATCTGAGATTCCAAAAACTTTTCATTGTTTTTTTGGTCTCGCCATTGGCGAGAGGGAGAGTCCTGTTTGCTGTTTGGAGACACGACAAGTCTGGGTGTGGGAGGAGATGCTCTCTGAGTTCACACAAGTGCAAGTTTCCAAACCGAAAGTGCAGTCTTAATCCTTGTTTTAATGGAAGATGCTCTCTGAGATGTTATGCGCATCTTCCCTCCATATTCAACCAGTTAGTCTTAATCCTTGTTTTAATGGAAGATGCTCTCTGAGAATTCATCATCTCGCGATGACGCAAAGATGTTTGTGTCTTAATCCTTGTTTTAATGGAAGATGCTCTCTGAGATAAGCAAACCAAGCTAATGCTTGGTGGCTCAGCAGTCTTAATCCTTGTTTTAATGGAAGATGCTCTCTGAGCCGAAAGATTTCCTTTCTATCCTTGTTACCAATATAGTCTTAATCCTTGTTTTAATGGAAGATGCTCTCTGAGAGTGAAAAGACTATATTCTTAATTATCAAGTTCTTAAAATAATATTTATACACTTTTTAACTTCATGAGAGCAATAAAATGTACCTTTAGCAACCCTATGGTTGATGCAAAGGTAATAAGTTTTTTCATAATGTACAAGAGTTTATTTCTTTTTCCCTACTTTTTTCATAGGGTATTTATTCAGTGGTTCACAAACGGCATTGTAGTTGATATAGGCATGGCAAGAAATGGTCATAAATATAACCTGCCCTCCATGGGCGTTCGCCACATGAGTGATCGTATATGGGGGGCAGGATTATTCCTGCGCCAATAACGTCAAACCTAATTTTTAGAACCACCCTTTATAACAATTTTGGTTCACCCGACATTTCGAGTGATAAGTCCCAGAAAGGGATGCAACAACATAGAACAGGGGCTTTGCCCCTATCTCCCCAGTCATTAACCAACACTCTGCCCCTGTAGGGGGCTTATAGCTTAGCGTAGGGGCTTGCCCCTATGTC